>Ga0105046_10003709_pt1 | contig 24244 bp, 23 predicted proteins | sample MAT03_FD_78385 | JGI IMG/M metagenome (GOLD analysis project Ga0105046, IMG submission 78385) | Freshwater microbial communities from Lake Fryxell liftoff mats and glacier meltwater in Antarctica - MAT-03 (megahit assembly) | ecosystem: Environmental > Aquatic > Freshwater > Ice > Liftoff...
ACTGCAACGCGAACCGGCTTTTTGCTCATGACCAAGACTCCAGAAAAAAAGATTGAAAAGCGAACCAAGTGTTCGCCCACACACAGGCGCATGCACATGGAAAAACCGCACGAGTTTACCTTTGAACGACAAGCTCCGTCAATTTGTCTTATGTCTTATATAAGATATGATTCAGGTCGCTGCGCGTCGCGTCCAGACCCACGTTGCACGCCCGCACCATGCCGACGACACCCCACAACGACCCCGACCCATCGACCGAGTCAGCGCAATCAGCCGGACTGGGCGGTGGAACGCCAGCCTTCAGCCCCTTGTACCGGCAAATCAAGGGACTGATACTCACAAGCCTGCAAGCGGGCGAATGGAAACCTGGCGAGTCGATACCCAGCGAAATGGACCTTGCCACACGATTCCGTGTCAGCCAGGGCACCGTGCGCAAGGCGATCGACGAACTGGCGGCCGAGAACCTGCTGGTGCGCAGACAGGGCAAGGGAACATTTGTCGCCACCCACGCCGAACAGCATGTCCAGTACCGATTCCTGAAGCTGGTGCCCGATATCGGCGACGCCAGCAGCGAAGGGCCCGCTCAGCGCGAGATCATCGACTGCAAGCGACTGCGCGCCAGCGCCGACGTTGCGCGAGCCCTGGGCCTGCGAACCGGCGATCCGATCCTGCAAGTGCGCCGCGTCTTGTCGTTCGCAGGTGAGCCAACAATTCTTGAAGACATCTGGTTGCCAGGTGGACCGTTCAAGGGGCTGACGGCAGATCGGCTTGCCGTGTACCACGGCCCGATGTACGCCTTGTTTGAAACCGAGTTCGGCGTGCGGATGGTTCGCGCCCAGGAACAGATCCGCGCGGTGCTGCCTGACCCGGATCAGCAGGCCCTGCTGGCAATTCCCGGCAATACGCCCTTGCTCAGTGTCGAACGGGTTGCATTCACCTATGATGGCCGGGCCATGGAGATGCGTCGTGGCCTCTATAGGACCGACAAGCACTACTACCGCAACGATCTCCAGTAGCGAATCAGGACCGTCATGGATAACCCCCATTGCGCAGGTCGGAGAATGACCGCAAGGAAGCTGTCAGGTATTTGGGTTGGAATAGAATTTTCGTTATCCGCGCAGCGCAACACTTCAACTCGAATCCACCAAAAGAACATACCCAATGACTGAACAGGATACCAACGCACGGGTCAATCGCCCGCAATTCCGCAATATCAACGCGTTCAGGGACCTCCCAACGTACCGGTTGCCGTTGGCAGGATTGGTGTCCATATTGCACCGGATCAGCGGTGCGCTGATGTTTCTGTTACTGCCCTTCATCATCTGGATGTTCGACCTGTCGGTTTCTTCCGAGATTTCTTATGCGCGTCTCACTGGCGTTTTTGGTAGCGGCGCAATAGGCGGCTTGCTGCTGAAACTGCTGGCACTGGCCCTCATCTGGGCCTATCTCCACCACTTGATGGCGGGCTTGAGGCACCTCTGGATGGACGTGAGCCACGACGCGGTCAGCAAGGAATTCGGCAAGAGTTCGGCGGCAGTGACCCTGGCACTGAGCATTGGCTTGACCGTTGTTCTGGGTGCCAAACTGTTTGGCCTGTACTGAATCTGACATGGGTGCGGGCTTGGGCTCGCAATACAAATCGTTGATTGCCGCAACGTGCGGCAAGCTCACCTACACGCAAAGGATGACAACTCATGGCTGTTAATTTTGGAACCCGCCGCGTCGTCGTTGGCGCGCACTATGGCTTGCGGGACTGGTTGAGTCAGCGGGTAACTGCCGGCCTGATGGCGGTGTTCACGGCAATCGTCATCGTGCAGGTGCTGTCGATTTCCGGCGAAATCGGGTATGACCAATGGGCTGGAATCTTCGCGTCGCAATGGATGAAGGTTCTGACGTTCGTCGTCATCGCGGCATTGACCTACCACGTCTGGGTGGGAATGCGCGACATATGGATGGACTACGTCCAACCAGTAGCCTGGCGGCTATTGCTACAGGTTTTCTCCATCGTCTGGCTCGTGGGATGCGCGGGTTGGGCCATACAGGTCCTCTGGCGGCTTTGAGCGCCGATTTTCGGACCTTTCCATTTCGGACACTTATTCATGACTTACTCGATCTCCAAACGCAAGTTTGACGTTGTCATCGTCGGCGCTGGGGGCTCTGGCATGCGTGCCTCCCTGCAATTGTCAAGAGCCGGCCTGAACGTTGCAGTGCTGTCCAAGGTGTTCCCCACCCGGTCCCACACCGTTGCCGCACAAGGAGGCATTGGCGCTTCCCTGGGGAATATGAACGAGGACAACTGGCACTACCACTTTTATGACACCGTCAAAGGGTCCGACTGGCTGGGTGACCAGGACGCCATTGAATACATGTGCCGTGAAGCGCCCAAGGTGGTTTATGACCTTGAGCATATGGGCATGCCTTTCGACCGCAATCCAGACGGCACCATCTACCAGCGCCCGTTTGGTGGTCATACCGCCAACTACGGGGAAAAGGCGGTCGAACGAGCCTGCGCGGCTGCCGACCGAACCGGCCACGCCATGCTGCACACGCTGTACCAGCAGAACGTCAAGGCCAGAACCGCATTCTTCGTTGAGTGGATGGCACTTGACCTGATTCGCGATGCCGACGGCGACGTGATCGGCGTGACCGCCCTCGAGATGGAAACCGGGGAGTTGCACATCCTCGAAGCCAAGACAACCATGCTCGCCACTGGTGGCGCAGGGCGAATTTTCGCCGCCTCGACCAATGCATTCATCAATACCGGCGATGGGCTCGGATTAGCGGCCCGCGCCGGGCTGGCGTTGGAAGACATGGAGTTCTGGCAGTTCCATCCGACAGGCGTCGCCGGTGCGGGCGTCTTGCTCACCGAAGGTTGCCGCGGGGAAGGCGCGATCCTGGTCAACAGCAATGGCGAGCGCTTCATGGAACGTTATGCGCCGACGCTCAAGGATCTAGCGCCGCGGGATTTCATCTCGCGTTGTATGGACCAGGAAATCAAGGAAGGCCGTGGTTGTGGCCCCAACAAGGACCATGTGCTGCTCAAGCTCGATCATCTGGGTGCCGAAACCATCATGAAACGCCTGCCCTCGGTGCACGAAATCGGCGTCAATTTTGCCAACGTGGATGTGACACGGGAGCCAATTCCGGTGGTGCCCACAATCCACTACCAGATGGGCGGCATTCCGACCAACATCCACGGGCAGGTGGTCATGCAGAAGGACGGCAACGACAACACGCCGGTCAATGGGCTTTATGCGGTCGGCGAATGCTCCTGTGTCAGTGTGCATGGCGCGAACCGTCTGGGTACCAACTCCCTGCTCGATCTGCTGGTTTTCGGGCGTGCGGCCGGCAATCACATCGTTGAATTCAACGACAAGAACCGAACACACAAACCGGTTCCGGTCGATGCCGCCGACCGAACCTTGGCGCGTCTTGACCGTCTCGACAACGCCAGCGGAGGCGAATACGCCCAGGATGTCGCAAACGACATTCGCACCACGATGCAGACGCATGCGAGTGTCTTCCGGACCCAGGCCAAGCTGGATCAAGGCGTGCAAGCGATTGCGGCGCTTCGTGAGCGGGTTGAAAACATCGATCTGAAGGATAAATCCAAGATCTTCAACACCGCTCGCATAGAGGCCCTGGAGGTCGAAAACTTGATCGAGGCAGCACAGGCCACGATCGTGTCGGCTGCGGCGCGACGTGAGAGCCGTGGCGCTCACTCGGTCGATGATTACGGCGACACGCCCGAACATCCAAACGGGCGCAACGACACCGAATGGCAGAAACACACCTTATGGTACCGCGACGGCTGCCGCCTGAGCTACAAGGCGGTGCAGATGAAACCACTGACCGTGGAATCCGTGCCGCCGAAAGTGCGCAGCTTCTGATACCCGAATGACAACGCGATTTGACACGCGGGCGAAAGCCACGCCGACCGACCTGACCGGAGTTTGACATGCAAAAACGTACGTTCAATATCTATCGCTACGACCCCGATAAAGACGCGAAGCCTTATATGCAGACCATCGAGGTGGAACTCGATGGCAGCGAGCGAATGCTGCTCGATGCCCTGATGAAGCTCAAGGCGGTCGATCCCGCCATTTCATTCCGGCGTTCGTGCCGCGAGGGGGTATGCGGATCGGATGCCATGAACATCAATGGAAAGAACGGGCTCGCCTGTCTGACCAACATGCTCACCCTACCCGGAGTGATCACGCTCAAGCCCTTGCCCGGACTGCCGGTCATTCGTGATCTGATCGTCGACATGACGCAGTTCTTCAAACAGTACAACTCGATCAAGCCTTATCTGATCAACGACAACGTTCCGCCCGAGAAAGAGCGACTGCAAAGCCCGCAGGAACGTGAGGAACTCAACGGTCTCTACGAGTGCATTCTGTGCGCTAGCTGCTCCACCAGCTGTCCCAGTTTCTGGTGGAATCCGGACAAGTTTGTCGGACCGGCTGGCCTGTTGCAGGCCTACCGGTTCATTGCGGACAGCAGAGATGAGGCAACGGGTGAACGGCTCGATAACCTCGAGGATCCCTATCGCCTGTTTCGCTGCCACACGATCATGAACTGCGTCGACGTCTGTCCCAAGGGGCTCAACCCGACGCGCGCGATCGGCAAGATCAAAGAAATGATGGTCTACCGGACGGTCTGACCGTCCAGTGGGTATAGCCTTGAAGACCCACGCGCTGGATCTGCCGCTGGATGAGCGTGCTCTGAGCAAACTGCGCTGGCGATGCCGGCGCGGCATGCTTGAGAACGACTTGTTCATAGAGCGATTCTTCGGCCGGTTCGGGGCGAAACTGACCACACGCCAGGGATTGGCTATGAGCGAACTGATGAACCTGAGTGACAATGATCTGTTGGATTTGCAGCTAGGTCGACAGGCGCTGAAACAGGTCGATGCGACCCTGGATCGAGCCGATGTGATCGAAGTATTGGGTATGTTGAGAGATAAACTTTGAAAGGGTAAGAAATGAAACTGGCTGACAACAAAGCAACACTGTCGTTCAGCAACGGCACGCCGAACATCGAGTTGCCGGTTTACTCCGGCACGGTCGGCCCGGATGTCGTGGATATCCGCAAGCTGTATGCCCAAACAGGCATGTTCACGTATGACCCGGGGTTTCTCTCCACTGCCGCTTGCGAATCTGCGATCACCTACATCGATGGGGACAAAGGCGAACTGCTGTACCGCGGTTACCCCATCGAGCAGCTCGCAACCAATTGCGACTTCATGGAGACGTGTTATCTGCTGCTATACGGAAGTCTGCCAGGACTGGCGGCCAAGACCGAATTCAGCAACCTGGTGGCAAACCATACGATGGTGCACGAACAAATGCACTTCTTCGTACGCGGATTCCGGCGCGATGCACACCCGATGGCCATCCTGACCGGCTTGGTTGGTGCCATGTCCGCGTTCTATCATGACAGCACAGACATCCACAACCCTGAGCATCGCAAAATCTCGGCGATCAGGCTGATTGCCAAGATGCCGACGCTGGTAGCGATGGCCTACAAATACAACGCAGGCCAGCCCTACATCTATCCCCGCAACAGCCTGAGTTATGCCGGCAACCTGTTGCACATGATGTTCGCCAACCCGTGCGAAGACTATGTCGTGAACCCGGTGATCGAACGTGCGCTGGACCGCATCTTCATCTTGCACGCCGATCACGAACAAAACGCGTCCACGTCGACGGTCCGCCTGTGCGGCAGCTCCGGTACCAATCCCTTTGCCGCCATCGCGGCCGGCGTCGCATGTTTGTGGGGGCCGGCCCATGGCGGCGCGAACGAAGCCTGCTTGAAAATGCTGGAGGATATCCAGCGAATGGGCGGTGTCGACAAGATCGGCGACTTCATCGCGCAGGTCAAGGACAAGAACTCCGGTATCAAATTGATGGGGTTCGGGCATCGCGTGTACAAGAACTATGACCCACGCGCCAAGCTGATGCAGGAATCCTGCCGCGAGGTGCTGAGCGCCCTGGGGCTGGAGCAGGACCCATTGTTCAAGTTGGCCATGGCACTTGAGAAAATCGCACTGGAGGACGACTATTTTGTCCAACGCAAGTTGTATCCGAATGTCGACTTCTATTCGGGAATCGTTCAGCGTGCCATCGGTATTCCGACCTCCATGTTCACGGCCATATTCGCCCTGGCCCGCACCGTCGGCTGGATCGCCCAGCTCGACGAGATGATCAGTGACCCGGATTACAAGATCGGACGCCCGCGCCAGCTGTTTTCTGGCTTGGCGCAGCGCGACGTCGTGCCGATTTCGCAACGCTGAACAAGTCGCAAGCCGAAGCTGCGGCCTCGTCTTGCGGGCAGATGACCCAACAACCAGGCCTGCCAGCTGGCCCGCACGGAAACCGAAACCATGAGCCGCACTCTTTACGACAAAATCTGGGATGAACATGTCGTTCATACCGAAGAGGACGCAACGTCCGTGCTCTACATCGACCGTCACCTGGTGCACGAAGTCACCAGCCCACAGGCCTTCGAAGGCCTTAGGCAGGCGGGTCGCAAAGTTTGGCGCGTGAGTTCCATCGTGGCGACAGCGGACCACAATACGCCGACGACGGGCTGGGAATTGGGCTACGACGGCATCACCGACCCGATCAGTCGCGAACAGATCGCCACCCTGGATGCGAATATTCAGCAATATGGTGCTGCGGTCTACTTCCCGTTCCTGTCCAAACGCCAGGGAATCGTGCATGTGATGGGCCCGGAAATCGGCGCAACACTGCCCGGCATGACGGTTGTTTGTGGCGACTCGCACACGTCCACCCACGGAGCCTTCGGCGCTCTTGCCCATGGAATCGGAACCAGTGAGGTCGAACATGTCATGGCGACCCAGACACTCCTGGCCAAGAAGGCCAAGAACATGTTGATCAAGGTCGACGGCGTGTTGGCCCCGGGATGTGTGGCGAAGGACATCGTCCTGTCCATCATCGGACGCATCGGAACAGCCGGCGGCACCGGATACACGATCGAGTTCGCCGGTTCCGCGATTCGCGCCTTGAGTATGGAAGGCCGCATGACGGTCTGCAATATGGCAATCGAAGCCGGCGCTCGGGCCGGGATGGTGGCGGTCGACCAGAAAACGATCGACTATGTCAAAGGCAGACCGCTGTCCCCTACAGGTGTCGAATGGGATCAGGCTGTCGCCTACTGGCAGACCTTGCAATCGGACCCCGATGCCCAATTCGATGTGGTTGTGGAACTCGATGCATCTACCATCGTGCCGCAGGTCACCTGGGGCACATCGCCGGAAATGGTGCTGGGAATCGATGAACGGGTACCGGATCCAGACAAGGAGAAGGACACCAACAAGCGCGGGGCCATTGAACGCGCGCTGGCATATATGGGATTGCAGCCGAACAAGGCCCTGAACGACATCTTCGTCGACAAGGTATTCATCGGTTCGTGCACGAACAGCCGCATCGAAGACATGCGCGAAGCCGCCGCCGTGGTAAAAAAACTCGGACAGAAAGTGGCCGGCAACGTGAAGCTGGCCTTGGTGGTTCCGGGCTCGGGTCTTGTCAAACAGCAGGCCGAACGTGAAGGGCTGCATGAGATATTCAAGGCCGCTGGATTCGAATGGCGTGAACCTGGATGTTCGATGTGCCTGGCGATGAACGCCGACCGGCTCGAGCCTGGCGAGCGCTGTGCGTCGACCAGCAACCGCAATTTCGAAGGGCGCCAGGGCGCGGGCGGCCGCACCCACCTGGTCAGTCCGGCAATGGCGGCAGCTGCAGCGGTGCACGGGCATTTTGTCGACGTACGTCGATTCGTCTGAGGTCAAGACCGTGGCGACGCCCCTTTTGACCGCGCTGGGCGCTGTGATGCACCCATCGAAGGCCATCGCGCACAGCCACCGGTTCGCAGGAGTTCAACGCAAACTGCACCTCCATGGCGCAGCAATCGATAACACAGCCGAGAGCAAATGATGCAGAAGTTCACCATTCACCAGGGGCTGGTCGCGCCCATGGATCGCGAGAACGTCGACACTGACGCCATCATTCCAAAGCAGTTTCTCAAGTCGATCCGCAAGACCGGTTTTGGCGAGAACCTTTTCGACGCTTGGCGGTATCTGGATCCTGGCTACCCTGGTCAGGATCCGTCCAGCCGGCGACCCAACCCCGACTTCGTGCTCAACCAGCCCCGCTACGCAGGCGCGTCGATCCTGCTGGCACGCAAGAACTTTGGCTGCGGATCATCGCGTGAGCATGCGCCATGGGCTCTTGACCAGTACGGCTTTCGGGCTATTCTTGCGCCGAGTTTTGCTGACATCTTCTTCAACAACAGTTTCAAGAACGGCCTGCTGCCGATCGTGCTAGCGCAAGCGCAAATCGGCCGGTTGTTTGACGAAGCACTGGTCGCGCCAGGCTACACATTGATCGTCGATCTCGAGCGCCAGGTAATCGTCAAACCCCAGGGCGACGAGCTTGCCTTCGAGGTGCAGCCATTTCGCAAGTATTGTTTGCTCAACGGGTTCGACGATATCGGCCTGACGTTGCGCCAGTCCGACAAGATCAAGGCATTTGAAGATAGGCGTCTGGCCGAGAAGCCATGGCTGGCCAACCGGCTGCTGAACCAAGAGACGCCATGAAAACGTTGATCAAACTGACTGCGGCTGCATGCCTTGCGATGGCGAGTACGGGCGCGTTTGCACAGGCGCGCATCATCGAAGAACTGCTCGCATTGCCAGCTATTCAGTCCTTGCTGGGCCGTCTGCCCGAACTACCCACGCTGGTTCGAAATTGCGAAGATGCTGGGTACAAACAGCGTAACCCGGCTTTCTGCCAGCAGGCCGAGCAGGCAGTTTTGCTGGCCAAAATGCCGATTGAGCTGCGCGCGGTGATGGCCCGGAGAGATTCAGCCAACTCCCTGCGTGAATTGTGTGTCGCCGCGATCGGCAAACTGCCGAAGGAAAGTTATCTGTGCGCAGAGCTCTACAAATTTGACACCGACTTCCAAATGCAAAGCCGCCAGATGCAGCAGCAGCAGATGCAGGATCGCCAGATGCGGTGATGCTGCTGTGCCGAAGTTTCGCTTTCCTTAGCCCACTAGCTTTCTTGATGCCCATTCTTCACCCCGCATCATGAAGGTTCTTTCATCGTTAACAGTAGCCTGAACCCATGAAAATTGCAGTATTGCCCGGTGATGGAATCGGCAAAGAGATCGTCGCAGAAGCCATCAAAGTACTGGGCGCCCTCGATCTGAAGTTTGAAACCGAATCGGCCCTCGTCGGTGGAGCCGCCTATGATGCGCACGGGCACCCACTGCCAGATGCCACTTTGAAGTTGGCAAAAGACGCGGACGCCATACTGTTCGGCGCGGTTGGCGACTGGAAATACGACAAACTGGAACGCGGCCTGCGTCCAGAGCAGGCCATCCTCGGCTTGCGCAAGAGTCTGGGTCTGTTCGCCAATTTGCGCCCAGCCATCTGCCACGCGCCACTGGTCGGCGCTTCGAGCCTGAAACCCGAACTGATCGCGGGACTCGATCTTCTGATCATTCGAGAACTGACCGGCGACATCTATTTCGGCCAGCCACGCGGTCGCCGCACGGCGACCGATGGCCACTTCCCGGGTGCCGAAGAGGCATTCGACACCATGCGTTATTCGCGTCCGGAAATCGAACGGATCGCGCATGTGGCATTCCAGGCGGCGCGCAAGCGCGGCAAGAAGGTCACCAGTGTGGACAAGGCCAATGTGCTGGAAACCTTTCAGTTCTGGAAAGATGTCGTATCCGAGGTCGGGCTTCAGTATCCCGATATCGAACTCGACCACATGTACGTCGACAACGCGGCCATGCAACTGGTTCGCGCACCAAAGAAGTTCGACGTCATCGTCACCGGCAATATGTTTGGCGACATTCTCAGTGACGAGGCGGCGATGCTGACGGGCTCCATTGGTATGTTGCCATCGGCCAGCCTGAACGCGAGTAACCAAGGACTGTACGAGCCCAGCCACGGCAGCGCGCCGGACATTGCCGGTCAAGGCATTGCGAATCCGCTGGCCACCATCATGAGTGTGGCCATGATGCTGCGGTTCAGCCTGGATCAGGCCGAAGCGGCCGACCATATAGAGGCGGCCGTGCGCAAAGTCCTGGACCAGGGTTTACGCACCGCAGATATCGCCAGCGAAGGAAGCACGCGCGTGGGTACCCGGCAGATGGGCGATGCTGTGGTGGCCGCGCTACGGGCTTGAATCTCCTACAATCCAGACATGTTTCGAAGGGTCCATCGTCCATCTGATACGGCGTTCCCGCCGGCAGCAGTTGCCTCGTTTGCGCCTTCACTCATCGCCAATACAACAACCATCAAGGGCTGACGCCGCCGGGTTCGTTGTGCCTCCCCCGGGCGAACGAACCGGGCGACGGAAACCCGTATTGTTTCCTGTTTGAAAGAGGTAGTTTGATGAGTGCACACAATCTGGTCGGATTTGTCGGTTGGCGCGGCATGGTCGGCTCCGTGCTGATGGACCGTATGCAGGCCGAAGGCGATTTCAAGCTGATTGAATCGGTATTCTTCTCCACGTCCAACGTGGGAGGCGATGCACCGACGTATGCCCAGTCCGGCGCCAAGCTGCAGGACGCCATGGACATCGCAGCCTTGAAGCGCTGCGACATCATCATCACGACCCAAGGCGGCGACTACACGACTGAAGTGTTCGGCAAACTGCGTGCCGATGGCTGGACAGGCCACTGGATCGATGCTGCGTCGACGCTGCGAATGCGCGACGACGCGGTGATCGTGCTGGATCCCGTCAATCTTCCGGTCATTCAGTCTGCAATGTCCAAGGGCGGACGCAACTGGATCGGTGGCAATTGCACGGTCAGCTGCATGTTGATGGGCGTCGGCGCCCTCTTCAAGGCCGGCTTGGTCGAGTGGATGAGCAGCATGACATACCAGGCGGCATCCGGTGGCGGGGCACAGCACATGCGTGAACTGCTGACCCAGTTCGGAACATTGCACGCTGAGGTACGCGATCTTCTGGACGACCCCAAATCTGCGATTCTCGAAATCGACCGCCGCGTGCTGGCCCGTCAGCGATCGCTGCCTGCTGACGATACAGCCAACTTCGGTGTTCCCCTGGGGGGCAGCCTGATTCCCTGGATCGACAAGGATCTGGGCGATGGGGTCAGCAAGGAAGAGTGGAAGGCCGGCGCTGAAAGCAACAAGATCCTCGGCTTGGGACCGTCGTTCGGGTCCGAGGCGATTCCGGTCGACGGATTTTGCGTCCGTGTGGGTGCTATGCGTTGCCATAGTCAGGCACTCACCTTCAAACTGAAGAAGAACGTACCGATGGAAGATATCGAAGCACTGATCCGAGAAGACAACGCCTGGGTAAAGGTCGTAGCCAACAACCGCGATGCAACACTCGCAGGGCTGACGCCTGTGGCCGTGACCGGCACAATGGACATCCCCGTTGGCCGTCTCCGCAAATTGGCCATGGGACCGGACTACCTTGGCGCGTTTACTATCGGTGACCAGCTCTTGTGGGGCGCAGCTGAGCCGCTGCGGCGAATGTTGCGCATTCTGCTGGAGCGGTAGTAGCGGCAGCACAAAAACGACTGCGGCAAAACACTTCTGGAGGTTGCTGGACGTTGCCGTTTGGCAACACCGTACCGCTGTGAATGGCGGACCTCACAGCAGCGAAAGATTTGAGCGGCTTCTTAGCTTGTCAGGCTAAGACATTGATGTTATGGTCCTTTTCAAGGTTAGAGTGTCGCGGCATTTACGTCCACAATTCGCGGTTGTAGTGGTGTGCCCGAACATCGGAGGCTAATAAATTGATCTCTAAGTCACATGGTTGGCGCAAAACCGCGGTTGCCTCGTTGGTTGTTGCGCTTTTTGGGCTTCCCGCGTCTTCGGCCTTCGCACTCGCACTGGGACGCATAACGGTTTTGTCGGCATTGGGCGAACCACTTCGGGCGGAAATCGACGTACCCCAGATCACCGCCGACGAGGCTGCATCCTTCAGATCGGTCATTGCCTTGCCTGATGCGTTTCGCGCCGCGGGCCTTGAGTTCAACCCTGCGTTGACCGGCCTCCAGATCAGTTTGCAGCGCAGAGCCGACGGAAGCTCCTTTATCCGTCTTGCAACCGATCGGGTGGTGTCGGAACCCTTTGTCGATCTGATATTGGAAACCAGTTGGGCCAGTGGCAAGATCGTGCGCGATTACACCGTCTTGCTCGATCCACCGGCCTTGCGCTCACGCGCTCCGATTGCTCCAGCGACTCCACAAGTGGTGGCGTCTGCGGTGGCGTCCGCCAGGGTCGACACGACTCCGGCACCGGCTGCAGCGGCCGTGTCCGCAGCAGCAACAACCCGCGCCAGCCCTGCTGCAGCACCGGCCAAGCCGCAGTCCAGGGCAAAGCAGATCACGGTGCAGCGTGGAGACACTGCCAGCGCAATCGCCCGCGACAACAAACCATCGCAGGTGTCACTCGATCAAATGCTGGTTGCATTGCTGCGAGCCAACGCCGATGCCTTCATCAATGGCAATCTGAACTTGCTCAAGGCCGGGGCTGTACTGACGCTTCCGACCGATGAACAGGCTGCCAGTGTGTCCGACGCAGAGGCGTCCCGTACCGTGATTGCACAGAGCAAGGATTTCAACGCTTTCAGAGCCAAACTGGCCAGTAACGCGCCAACGCAGCCGGTGGCAGCAGCTAGTCGCAGTGCCAGCGGTGCGCTACAAACGCAGGTTGAAGACAAGAAGACCAGTGCTCAGGCACCGGACAAGCTCACCTTGTCCAAAGGAGCCGCAGACGCGAAGGCCGCTGCGGACAAGATCGCCCTAGAAAAGGCGGCCCAGGACGCGGCCCAGCGCACGGCCGAACTGACCCGCAACGTGAAAGACCTCACCAGCATTGGTGCGGCGTCCACTACGGCGGGGACGGCGGTACCTCCAGTCACTGCGGCAGCGGCGCCAGCCAAAGCTACCGCGCCAGTGACCATCATAGCGGCTGCGCCCGTAGTGGCACCTCCGGCACCGGTCGTAACGGCCCCACCCGCGCCCGTGGCGGTCCCGCCGGCGCCCACCCCAGCGCCGCCAGTTCCTCCTGCGGCCACCGCAGCCCCGGCGCCTCCTGCGCCCTCCGCAGCCCCCACTCCTCCTGCGCCCAAACCTGCGCCTCCTGCGCCCGAAGAGCCGGGCCTGTTGGACCAACTGTTGGCAAGCCCGCTGACCTTGCTCGGTGGAGGCCTGCTAATAGCACTGTTGGCTGGTCTGGGCATATACAAGGCCCGGCAACGCCGCGACGCGGCTGAGGTAGACAGCGCGTTCCTGGAAAGTCGCTTGCAGCCCGACTCCTTTTTTGGGGCCAGCGGTGGTCAGCGCGTCGATACGAACGACGGCGCAGCAACCGGTTCGTCGATGGTGTATTCGCCGAGCCAGTTGGATGCCGCCGACGATGTCGATCCAGTTGCCGAAGCCGATGTCTATCTGGCCTACGGCCGAGACCTGCAGGCCGAGGAGATTCTTAAAGAGGCCTTGCGCACCCATGCCGGCCGTATCGCCGTTCACATGAAGCTCTTGGAGATCTACGCCAAGCGGCGTGATACCCAGGCCTTTGAAGGCATGGCCAAAGAGGCATTTCGTTTGGCCGGTGGCGAGGGCCCGGAATGGGCGCGGATTTGCGAACAAGGCTCGACGATCGATCCGGCCAATCCGCTGTACCAGCCCGGCAGCAATCCCGCTGCGGTCGCGACTGTGTCAGCGTTGGCGACAAGTCCGATGCCTATCATGGCCGCAGATGGCTTGGCCACCCAGAAACTGGATAGGACGGTCGCGCGCGACGCGCCAAATTCCAAACCAGTCGACCTCGATCTGGACCTCGACTTTTCGTTGGACGAGGAACCCATCACCAGCGCCATCATCGCAGCCCAGCCTGGCCAGTTGGAACGTACTGTGGCCATTGACACACCGGTCTCTCTGCCCGGCACACTGGATGTCGATTTTGGAGAAATAACCAAATCGATGCAGGCATCTCCGGAAAGTGCTGCAGCGCCGCTTCCTGTTGAAGTGTCGTTGCCGGATATCGAGGGTGCAGAAGATGCGCTTGCACTCGACTCTGTCGAGACTGACCAGTTCCGACAACAGGCGGCTGTCAGTTTCGGCTCGACCAGTCCAGCGAGACTGTCTGACAGCGATCCCGACGCAACCCAGGCTGCAATGGCCCAGGCGCCGAAGTCCAATATCAACTTCAACCTAACGGCTCCCAGTGTGTTGACGGCTTCGCAGACGCCTTTCAAGGCGCAAGATGCACCTGACTCCGGCATGTTGGAGTTCGACCTCGGAACCTTGTCGCTCGATCTCGACGCAGGCGATGCTACGGGCCAGGATTCCTCGGGCGAATCGGAAGATCCCTTGGCGACCAAATTGGCTTTGGCAGAGGAATTCGTGTCGATCGGAGACGATGACGGCGCAAGAGCGCTGATAGAGGAAGTCATCGCCGAAGCGTCTGGCGAACTCAAGGCCAAGGCCCAACGCGCGTTGGGAAGTCTCGGTTAACGCGAAATAGCTTTCATGATGCGGGGTGAAGAGTGGGCATCATGAAAGTTTGGCGCTGCCCGACCCCGGTTTTTCGCTTCGCATCGAAGCTGTGAGACTCGCGCTCGGCGTCAGTTACAACGGTCGGGCTTACCAGGGATGGCAGAGCCAGCCGTCCCGATGCACGGTTCAGGATCAACTGGAAAAGGCCTTGTCCGCGTTGGCGGCGTCGCGCATCTCGACACTGTGCGCGGGTCGAACCGACACCGGGGTTCACGCGTTGATGCAGGTTGTGCATTTCGACACCGCGGTGCAAAGGCGCGAGATTTCCTGGGTGCGCGGCACCAATGCCTTGTTGCCGCGCGACATCAGCGTGGAATGGGCCAGAGTTGTACCCGCCGAGTTCCACTGCCGCGCCAGCGCACACTCGCGTCGTTACGCCTATGTGGTTTTCCAGTCGCCGGTGCGCCCGAGCATCGACGCTGCACGGGTCGGGTGGATCATGCAGCCGTTGGCGCTCCAGCCGGTGCGTGAAGCGGCCGCCTGCCTTGTTGGAGAACACGATTTTTCGGCGTTTCGAGCGTCAGCATGCCAGGCCCTGTCTCCCGTCAAGATCATGCGCGAGATTCGCATCACGCAGCGTGGCGCTTACCTGCGCTTCGAATTCGAAGCCAATGCCTTCTTGCACCACATGATCCGCAACATCATGGGCTGTCTGATAGCCATCGGGCACGGCAAGTATCCGCCGAACTGGATCAAGGACTTGATGGCGACACGCCAGCGCAAGAATGCGGCGCCCACGTTTTCGGCAGACGGCTTGTATTTCCTCGGACCACGTTATGACGATCGGTGGGGATTGCCCGACCGCACCCCTGCGTATGATGGCCTACCATGAGACGCCGGGCCGCCCCAAGGCGACAACGCAGTTGCTTGCAGAGTCACAATTGTGCGACGCACTTGTGATGTCCAAGCCAATCCCGGAGTGCGCAGCACGGAGGGTATTCCAGTGAATCGCCAGTCATCTGCCCGTACCCGGATCAAGATTTGCGGATTGACGCGCGAATCCGATCTCGACGCCGCCGTCGAGGCCGGAGCCGACGCGATCGGATTTGTGCGCTATGCGAAGAGCCAGCGGTATGTCACCATCGAGCGGGCATCGGAACTGGCGCGGCGACTGCCGCCATTTGTCACGCCGGTGCTGCTGTATGTCAATGAACCTGCTAAATTGGTGCTTGCAGACTGCGCACGGTTGGGCCAAGCCCTGGTGCAATTCCATGGCGATGAAACACCGTGGCAGTGCCTGCAGGCAACTGGCGACGGCGCCAGGGGCTTTGTACGCGCCGCAAGAATACCTTTGGGCCCGTCATCCCAAGGTTTTGATCTCGTAAAATACGCGCAAACTCACCATCGCGCCCTGGCCATTCTGCTCGACGCCCACGTCGAGGGGTTTGGCGGCGGGGGCCAGACATTCAATTGGTCACTTCTTCCTCCAAGCGTCAACTGTCACCTCGTCTTAAGTGGTGGACTTACGCCTGCAAACGTGACCGATGGCATCTTGCAGGTACGGCCGCGTTGTAAGACGCTGGCTGTCGATGTCAGTTCCGGTGTCGAGATGTCCAAGGGCATCAAGGACGCCGTCAAAATCCATCAGTTTGTCGCCGCCGTGCGCGCGGCCGACGAACAACTTGCAAAGATTCTCCATGCACCCATATCAGCAACCTGACCCGACAGGCCATTTCGGGATTTATGGCGGCAGCTTCATCAGCGAAACCCTGACCCACGCGATTCAGGAACTCCAGCAGGCATATGCCAAGTACCAGCACGACCCGGAGTTCACCGCCGAGTTCGCGTACGAACTGGCGCACTTCGTTGGCAGGCCCTCTCCGATCTACCACGCCGCACGCATGAGTCGGGAGCAAGGCGGTGCGCAGATCTATCTCAAACGCGAGGACCTCAACCACACCGGCGCGCACAAGGTCAACAACACCATCGGACAAGCCATGCTGGCCCGACGCATGGGCAAGCCCCGCATCATTGCGGAAACCGGTGCGGGACAACATGGCGTGGCGACCGCGACCATCTGCGCCCGGTACGGCCTGGAATGCGTGGTTTACATGGGCAGCGAAGATGTCAAACGTCAAAGCCCCAACGTCTACCGGATGCACCTGCTGGGCGCCAAGGTGGTGCCGGTTGAGAGCGGCAGCAAAACACTCAAGGATGCGCTCAACGAGGCGATGCGCGATTGGGTTGCCAATGTCGACAACACCTTTTACATCATCGGCACAGTTGCCGGCCCCCATCCCTACCCGATGATGGTGCGTGACTTCCAAAGCGTCATCGGCAAGGAATGCCTGCAGCAAATGCCCGATATGCTGGCCGCGCAAGGCTGTGGCGGCTCGCAGCCCGACGTCGTTATGGCCTGTGTAGGTGGTGGCAGCAATGCCATGGGCATCTTTCATCCGTACATCGGCCATGAAAACACCCGATTGATCGGTGTCGAGGCGGCCGGAGAAGGGCTTGATAGCGGCAGACACTCGGCATCATTGCAGCGCGGAAGTCCGGGCGTATTGCATGGCAACCGGACCTACATTCTTCAGAACGACGACGGTCAGGTCACGGAAACACATAGCATTAGCGCCGGCCTGGACTATCCGGGGGTCGGCCCCGAACATGCCTGGCTCAAGGATATCGGTCGCGCCGAATATGTCGGAATCACCGACACCGAAGCGCTGGCAGCTTTCCACTACCTGTGCCGAACCGAAGGCATCATCCCGGCACTCGAGTCCAGCCACGCGGTCGCATATGCCATGCAGTTGGCCAAGACGATGCGCGCAGACCAATCGATCCTGGTCAATCTGTCCGGGCGCGGTGACAAGGACATCGGCACGGTCGCCGACCTCGGCAACGCCGATTTCTTTTGCCGCCCAAGTTGCAAGGGGCAGTCGGTCAAAGGCGCGAACACCGTGTCCATGCCGAAATCCGTGAGTGTGGCATGAGCCCCCGCATCGCCGCTGCGATGGGGGCTCGCGCCGCAGACCACAGGGCGGAGGTTACGCAATGAGCGCCCTGTCGCCTGCCGGTGCAGCGACCGGCCGTATCAGCGCGGTGCTGTCCAGACTCAAGGGCGAGGGCCGGACGGCCTTGATTCCGTATGTCACGGCCGGTTTCCCCTACGCCGACATCACCCCCGAGTTGATGCATGCAATGGTCGCTGCCGGGGCCAACGTGATCGAGTTGGGCGTGCCCTTTTCGGATCCAAGCGCGGACGGCGCCGTAATCCAGAAAGCCGGCGACAAGGCACTGGCCGCCGGCGTCGGACTGGTACAGGTGCTGGAAATGGTGCGGATCTTTCGCCAGACCGACACCACTACGCCAGTGGTATTGATGGGATACGCCAATCCGGTTGAACGCTACGACCAGCGCCATCCGCTCCCGGACCGTGCCAGCGCATTTGTGCGGGACGCGGCGGCAGTGGGCGTGGACGGCATGCTGATCGTGGACTACCCCCCCGAGGAATGCGTGGGTTTCGCCGCAGAACTGCGGCGCCACGGGCTCGACCTGATCTTCCTGCTGGCGCCAACCAGTACCGAACAACGTATGGCCCAGGTCGCCGCAGTGGCCAGCGGTTATGTATATTACGTGTCACTCAAGGGCGTAACGGGCGCCGCAACCCTAGACACAGCCGCAGTCGAGGCGATGTTGCCGCGTATACGCGAACACGTGAAATTGCCGCTTGGCGTCGGGTTCGGTATTCGCGACGCGCAATCCGCATGTGCCGTGGCCCGTGTCGCCGACGCTGTAGTCATCGGCAGCAAGATCATTCAGCTGATAGACGCTTTGCCGCGCGATCAGGTCGTTGCGGTCGCCCACGGATTCCTGCAACAGATTCGCAGCGCGCTCGATGCTCAGTCCCAACTGAACGCCCCAGCCGAACAACCGGAGTAAGACCATGAGTTGGCTTGAAAAACTGCTTCCCCCCAAGATCCAGCACACCGACCCGGCGGACCGGCGCAGTGTGCCCGAAGGCCTTTGGATCAAGTGCCCGAGTTGCGAGACCGTGTTGTACAAGACCGATCTGGAGCAGAACCAGAACGTCTGCCCCACGTGCGGACGCCACCACCGCATTGGCGCCCGGGCCCGCTTGAACATGTTTCTGGACAACGAAGGCCGGTTCGAGATCGGGCAGGAAGTGCTGCCGGTCGATCCGTTGAAATTCAAGGACAGCCGCAAATACCCTGAGCGCCTGAAAGAGGCGATGGAGAACACGGGCGAAACCGATGCGCTGGTTGTCATGGGCGGCACCGTGCACAACATCAATGTGGTGGCAGCCTGTTTCGAATTCGACTTCATGGCAGGCAGCATGGGTTCGGTCGTGGGCGAACGCTTCGTGCGCGGCGTCGAAACAGCTATCGAACAAAAGACAGCATTTGTCTGCTTCACCGCCACCGGCGGTGCGCGCATGCAGGAAGGCCTGCTCAGTCTGATGCAAATGGCCAAAACCAACGCGGCATTGACCCGCCTGGCCAAGAAGGGCCTGCCCTTCATCAGCATCCTGACCGACCCGACCACCGGCGGCGTCAGCGCCAGTTTCGCGTTCATGGGCGACATCGTGATCGCCGAACCCAAGGCGCTGATCGGTTTCGCAGGGCCGCGTGTCATCGAATCGACCTTGCGTGTCACCTTGCCAGAGGGTTTTCAGCGCTCGGAGTTCCTGCAAGAGAAAGGCGCCGTGGACATGGTTTGCGACCGCCGTGAGCTGCGCAAGGTGGTGGCCAATGCAGTCGCCATGCTGCAACGGCAACCGGCAGACGCAGTCGTCTGATCCAGCGCGCGCCCACCACGCGCGACGGGGTCAGAGCAATATGCTGCCGAGCAAGGACTCCAGCATGATCGCTCCAACCTGCAGCAGCACCAGCAGAACCAGCGGTGACAGGTCGACACCTCCCACCAATGGCACGATGCGCCGGATCGGCTGAAGCAGCGGCGCCACCAGCCGAGCCAGCAGGCCCATCATCGGCGAGTGGGTCTGCACCCACGACAGCACGGCGTATACGATCACCAGCACGCTGAGTCCGGACAGCGTCAGCCGAAGCAGGCCGAACAGCGCCATAACCGGCACCAGTCCCAGCCCACCATGGCTTCCGGCCAACATCCATAACAGCGCGAACTGCAGCAATTCGACCAGATAGGCAGCAATCAGGCTGGCGCTGTCCCAGCGCCCGAATGGCGGGACGATGCGCCGCAATGGCAACACCAGCCAATCGGTCAAGGCGAAGATCAATGGCCCAATCGGATTTCCGGACCGCGCCGACAGGGCAACTCGATGGAACTGCATGTACAGCCGCAACAGGCACAGACCCACCACGAGACCGGACGCAATCTGCAAGAGGAAGGTAAAAATCTGTAGAAACATGCTGAGAAAAGTTGGGGCTGCCTTGGCGATAATAGGGCCTTCGGGTTCACATGCGCCGCAAGTGTTTTGGCGGATCCGATTGCCATGCGCCGTGTCGCGACGGGTTGCCCTGTAACGATACCCTTCCTGACCTGATAACTGAACGTGCGATGACCGCGCCTTGGCAAGGTATTGCCACCGGCCTCACCCTATGACGACCAAGTCCGACCCACCCGCTCTCGACCCGATTCTCGACGACAACCAACTGATCGCCGAGCGCCTTGAGAAGCTCCAGAAGATCCGCCAACGCCAGACGCAAGGCCTTGGCCCCGCGTTTCCAAACGATTTCAAGCCGACACACCATGCGGCGGCCTTGATGCAGGAGCATGCGACGCATTCGGCAGACGAGTTGTCGGCGCAAACCGGTGTGGTGAACATGGCGGGGCGCATGATGCTCAAGCGCGTCATGGGCAAAGCCAGTTTCGCGACCCTGCAGGACAGCACCGGTCGGATGCAGGTCTATGTCAAGGGCGAAGAGGTCGGCGTGCCGCTATACGAAGACTTCAAGCATTGGGATCTTGGGGATATCGTGGCCGTACGCGGGCGCATGTTCCGCACCCGTACTGGAGAACTGTCCGTCCACGCCACCGAAATCCGGCTGCTGGTCAAGAGCCTGCGGCCATTGCCGGACAAGTTCCATGGCATGCAGGACCAGGAACTGAAATACCGCCAGCGTTATGTCGACCTGATGATGGACGAGGCGGCGCGCAAACGTTTCGAGGCGCGCAGCCGGGCCGTCAGCGGCATGCGCGCGTTCATGGTCTCGCACGGGTTCCTGGAGGTGGAGACCCCCATGCTGCACCCGATACCGGGCGGTGCCAATGCCAAGCCGTTCGTCACCCACCACAATGCGCTGGACCAGCAGATGTACCTGCGCATCGCGCCCGAGCTATACCTCAAGCGGCTGATCGTCGGCGGTTTCGAACGGGTATTCGAAATCAACCGCAGCTTTCGTAACGAGGGAATTTCCGTACGCCACAACCCAGAATTCACGATGATGGAGTTCTACGCGGCGTACTGGGACTACCGGGACCTGATGGACTTCACCGAAGCACTGATACGCGACACGACACGCAGCGCGATCGGCCATCTCCAACCGACCTATGGTGGCAAATCGGTCGACCTGGAGTTGCCGTTCGAGCGCATGACCATCGTACAGGCGATCGGCAAACACACCGATGCCGGCGAGAACGTGCATGACGCGCAATGGCTGCGCGCGGCACTGCGCAAACTGGGCAAGTCCGAACAGAAAGGCCAGCTGACCAAACGCAGCCTGCCCAACCTGCAAGTGCTGTATTTCGAAGAAACCGTGGAGCACCAGTTGTGGCAGCCCACCTTCATCTGCGAGCATCCGGTCGAGATTTCACCACTGGCCAGGGCCAACGACCAGAATCCGGAAGTCACCGAACGGTTCGAGCTTTACATTACCGGCCGCGAATTCGGCAATGGATTCAGCGAGCTCAATGATGCACAAGACCAGGCCGCCCGCTTTCATGCGCAGGTCACGGCCAAGGAGGGCGGCGACGACGAAGCCATGTTTTTCGACCATGACTTCGTGCGTGCTCTGGAATACGGCATGCCCCCGACCGGCGGATGCGGCGTCGGCATAGACCGGCTCATGATGCTGCTGACCGACAGTCCCAGCATCCGAGACGTGATCCTGTTCCCGGCGCTGCGACGCGAATCGCCCGAGCACTGACGAGAGGATCGCCCCGGCGGCTGCGATCAGGGGATCAGATCCAGCGAACGCATATAAAGCGGCTGGACCATCAGCGCATCCCAGTCGATCGTAAACGATGGTGGCACCAGGCCCAGCCTACGCTGTTCGCTGGCCGGACGTGGTCGCCACTGGCCGCTGCGTGCCGCCTGCTCCATCCCGCCGATCCAGTCGTCGATGGCGGTGTTGCCATCCAGCGACTGGTTGCATAGCAGCACCATATCGCACCCGGCCTGGAGGGCGACAAGCGCAGCCCCTGTCGGGCTGACCAGTTCGCCGTCGATCTGGCGGGCCCCGGCCATGCTCAGGTCATCGCTGAATATGGCACCGGAAAACCCGAGCCGGGTGCGCAAGATGTCTTCCAGCCAGCGCGATGAAAACCCTGCGGGACGCGTGTCGACGCGAGGGTAGACCACGTGGGCCGGCATCACACTGGACAGTGACGTGCCCAACCAACCATAGGGTGCCGCATCCTGCGCCAAGATGGCCTTCAAACTGCGCCGGTCCACCACCCTGTCGGTATGCGAATCGGCCGCAGCAAAACCGTGACCCGGAAAATGTTTGCCGCAGTTGGCCATGCCACTTTGCAACAGACCGTGCATCAGACTCTTGGCCAGCAGGCTGACCACCGCGGCGTCGGGAGAAAACGCGCGATCGCCGATGACGCCGCTGGGGCCGTGGTCCAGGTCCAGCACCGGCGCAAAGGTCAGATCCACGCCGCAGGCGCGCAGTTCTGCGCCCATGACGTATCCGCACGCGGTCGCCGCACGGGTCGCCTGCAGGGCGCTTGTTTGTGGCTCCGCACCCGCTTCACCCTGCCACATCTGGCCGAGTACGCGCATCGCCGGAAGATGGGTGAAACCATCGGTCCGGAAGCGCTGCACCCTGCCCCCTTCGTGGTCGACCAGGATGAGCAGATCGGACCGCAGGCGTTTGATGTCGCCGCACAACTCGCAGAGCTGGGCACGACTGTCCCAATTTCTGGCAAACAGGATGATGCCGCCCACCAGCGGATGGCTCAGGCGCCGCCGGTCGACTTGCGATAGGCGCAGGCCCGCAATGTCGATGATCAGGGGAGCATGTGCAGTCATGTGTGAAAAGAATCAGAGGTTGTCGGGGAAAAGCACCGTGGAACGCCGATGTCAGGTACCTGCAGGTGGTCAGGCGCCGGTTTCAACGACGCAAAAGCTTGCGGCGTAGTCGCTCTCGTCTGTAACACTCACGTGTACCCGCAGGTCCCGGGCCTCGAACCAGGCCTTGAGCGCACCATGCAGGACGATATTTGGCTTGCCCGCGTTGGCATGGCCAGCCGGCCGATTCGCGATCTCGCATAGTCGCCAGGTCATGGGCATGCGCATGCCCAGGCCAATGGCCTTGCTGAATGCCTCCTTGGCGCTGAAACGGGTGGCCAGATAGCGCACACCGCGCTCGGGCCAGCGCTGGCTGCGGGCGCGCCAGGTCTCCATTTCCGCATCGCTGAGGACTTTCCTGGCGAAACGCTCGCCGTGGCGCTCCAGGCTGGCACGGATACGCCGGATGTCGCAGATGTCGGTGCCTATGCCGTAGATCATGGCAAGGGGTGCTACTGCGCGAACGCTTCCTGGATGCAGCCCAGGTACGCAGCCACTGCGGCGGCATACCCGAGTTCGAGCGCATCGGAAATCAGCGCGTGGCCGATCGAGACCTCCCGCACGCCTGGCACCGCCTTCAGGAACCAGGTCAGGTTGTCGCGGTTGAGATCATGTCCGGCGTTGACCTGCAGCCCCACATCGGCCGCCGCTTGTGCAGCTGCGGCGTATTTACGGGTCTGCTCATGCAATGCCGCGCTGCCCCAGGACTGGGCATAGGGCTCGGTATACAACTCGACCCGATCGGCTCCCACGGCGCGTGCCAACGCCATCGCAACAGGGTCGGCGTCCATGAAAAGGCTGACGCGCACGCCATGTGCCTTGGCCAGCGCAATGAGAGGGCGCAGCCGCTCACCGTCCTGCGCCAGGTTCCAGCCATGGTCGCTCGTGAACTGACCCTCGCCGTCGGGCACGAGCGTGCACTGGTGCGGGCGCAACTCGGTCACAAAGCCCATCAGGTTCTGGAACGGATTGCCCTCGATATTGAACTCGCGATCGGGCCAGCGTGCCAGCAACGCGGACAAGGCAACCACGTCGTCGCTGCGAATGTGCCGCTGGTCCGGCCTGGGGTGTACCGTGATGCCATTGGCGCCATGGGCCAGGCACAACTCGGCGGCACGGGTCAACGACGGAATACCCAGATGGCGGGTATTGCGCACCAGAGCAACCTTGTTCAGATTGACGGACAAAGCAGTAGGTTTCATAAGGATTGGAGGTCGATCATCATTTGCCGCGTGCGCAGCGTCTTCACGCCACAATGGTAATTGAGCAACGCACGCAACAGCGGCTTGAGCTCGGCCACTACCGGGGAACAGACATGCAGCACATCGGTGAAGCTTGCCTGCACATCCATGGCGGCTTGCAGGTCCTGCCATTGCAACCCTGACAGGTGATGGCGATCGTGGGCGTCAGCCTGGCGCAGACCGCCTTCGG
>Ga0105046_10003711_pt1 | contig 24241 bp, 22 predicted proteins | sample MAT03_FD_78385 | JGI IMG/M metagenome (GOLD analysis project Ga0105046, IMG submission 78385) | Freshwater microbial communities from Lake Fryxell liftoff mats and glacier meltwater in Antarctica - MAT-03 (megahit assembly) | ecosystem: Environmental > Aquatic > Freshwater > Ice > Liftoff...
CACTTGAAGGACCTGCTCAGGTGGTTGCCACACTTGGTCCCTTGTGCGTGAACTTGCACGTAAAAGAGTTCACGATCGTGCGCTCCAGCCATTCGATGGGATTTTCCGTTGAAGGGAGGCCAGCAGGGCAAGGCATGTTGAATGTGCCTTGGTTGCTTGGGGAATTGCGCAAAATGGGGCGTGACCCAAACGCGATTATCGAGTTGTGGACTCCGCCTTCGGCCACCATCGAGCAAACCATTGCGATGGAAGATGATTGGACGGAACAAAGCGTGAAGTACCTCCGAGGGTTCATCGCCGATTGAGATGGTGGCTCCACACGGCAAAAGTGGACATAACCGCGCTTCTAAGGCAGCCTAAAGACAGCTTGAAGACCGCAGCCGCAATGACCCGTGATGTGATTGTTGTTCCTATGGAGCTAAAACTCTCCATTGCGGGACGCATCATGGAGGAAAAGCGCATTCGACACCTTCCCGTAATCTCAGGAGGTCGGTTGGCGGGCATCCTGTCAAACCGTGACGTCCTGCGCTTCACAGGCAGCCCGCAAGAGCACACCATGACCTGCGGCGAGGCCATGACGGCAGCGCCAGTTACTTGCACCGCGGCCACCATGGTTAGCCGTGTGGCCGAGCAGATGCTTGAGCACAAGATCGATGCCCTACCCGTGTTGAGTGAGACCGGCAACCTTATTGGTCTTGTCACCACTTCGGATCTGTTGGCACTGCTCATCGAACACGCTGGGCTGCAAAAGTTGCCCTTCGATTATCACCTGAGCATCGCGGGATCCGACGAGATCGCCGTTCCCGCTTAAACGGCGCTATTTGCGACGTGCAGGCTTCGTTTTCGCTTGACGCTTGCCTTCGATCTCTTTGCCGTTAAGCCCCGACAAAGGATCGTCGCTTAGGCGAACCTTCGTGGGGATCTTCGGCAAGACCACCGCGCTGTCTGCAGAGGAAACAACGCTTGCTGCGCTGGCTTTCGCGGCCGCGGTTGCGGCGGCTGTCACGTCGCCCGTGATGCGTTCAGGCTGTGCGAGTTTTGGTGCTTCAGTCGGTTCTGCACGAGTGGCGACAGCACGAGGTTTTTCGTTGGGAAAACGCATCAAGGCAGGAGAAGGCTTGTGACTCTCAGGTGCTGCGACAAACGACCTATTCATGAGGCCATCCAGTGAATCAGGGGCAGGAGCAGCTACAGGAGGTTCTTTGCGTGCAACCACCGCAGTCGTTGGATCTGCTTGCACCGCAATCGGAGCAACAACAGATTTGCCCGCGTGAACAACAGACTTCAGTTCATCACCCGCGTTTCGCAACGCCAACCGAGGTCGATGGGATGCCGTCCGTTGAGCGCGTTTGATAGGCGCTTCGGTGACGATGGCGGGCCTTGCAACGTCAACCGGCGTTGGTCGTGCGGCATGAACGACTGGCGCTGCTTTGAATTCCGACGGCGTCGCGATGGAAGTGACCCGCGGCGTTGGAAGAGGTGACGTGTTGATAGGCAAGGTTGGCGATATGAAAACGGCGTTTGTTACCGAGTCTTCGACGGCAACCGAAGTAGAGAAAGCCCCGATCAACGGAAGCGATGCTCCCCAAGGCAAATCGCGCGCTTGCGTTTCAAGCACGGGACGAGCAAACACCCCACCACCAAACGCCATCACAACCAAACCGAAAGTGGCCATCCAACGTCCGCCAGACTTAGGAGCGGCGTAGGCACGCATCCCAGCATGAGCGTGTTCGTACGTTAACGGTACTGAATGTAGCGCGGGTGGCGGCCAGGTGAGTTCAGCGCGAACCTGTGGTTGTGCAGGAGGCCAAGCATGTTCCTGTTGTGCAGGCTGCCACGATGGTGATGCTCCCTTTGCGTACCCCGAATACTTCGACTGCGGATACATAGCCACTCCCTTTTCTATCTAAGCGCCCGGTCATGGACACACCTACAGATAGTTTGCAGGTAACTGCTGTGAGTCTACGCCCGGAGTTCCGCAAAAGGTTGTGAAAAGTGCGAGGACGCCCCTCATTCAGTTGGTTGGACCGGACAAGGTATGCCCAACAGCCACCAAGGCAGACGGCTCCCGCACCTTGTTTTCTGCCAACCACTCTTTCGCCGCGTCATTTAACGCTTCCAGACGAAAAGCAGCGAAGGCGTCTAGTAGGTGCGGTTGGCGACGTAGCTGCTTTTGGAATTCCAGCAACGGTTTGGGTCCGCCCAAGGACTCGGCCAAGTCCAAGCGCAAGGTCGGATCATCGACACAGCGTTCAACAAACGTTTCACGGATCTGTAAACGCAGCCACTTTGGCAAAGGTTTGATCACCACGAAACGCGCAGTGTCTGCACGCACATCCGCGAAGTTTCCGCTTTCATCCACTTCCTCCGTGAGACCGGTTTCCACCGTGCCTGTTTCCCGATCCAAATAGTGGAACCGCGTCCAAGACGAAACGTCGTCTAACACGTCGATCAATTCTGAAAACGAAACGCAAAGTGTCGAATCCAAGGTGCCTGGACCTCTACTCATCTACGCCTCGTTCCGCCAGAAACGTTTGCAACTTTGACTTCGGGGTTTTCAGATCCAAGGCTTTAACAACCGCGGCAAAGCGCATACTGCTGGCGCCACTTTCCAATACGGCAAAGTGTAAAGACGATGCCACTTTGTCGAACGCTTTGGCCACCGCAAGGGAGTCAAGCCCTTCGGGGCTTAGCACGAGGTCAAGTTCCGCCAATCGTTCGCGAACGAGGAACCAAGCCGGTCCGTTGGCCGTGATTCTGGAAGTCGACATGGAGGATAGCTTAGCCGCCGCTTCGGGACTTGGCCTTTCGCCGACGACGATTCCTGCGTAGAGTCATCAAAATCAACAAAGGAGAACTCTATGGCCAAGAAGAAATCAAAATCCGCCGCGGGTCCAAACATTGGGATTCACGACGATGATCGCCAAACCATCGCTCAAGGGCTTTCAGAGCTACTTGCCGATACCTATACGCTTTACCTCACCACCCATAACTTTCACTGGAACGTTACGGGCCCGATGTTCAACACGTTGCACTTGATGTTCATGACCCAATACACGGAACTGTGGACCGCTGTGGATCCCATTGCAGAGCGCATTCGTTCGTTGGGACATGTGGCTCCAGGCTCATATGCCCAATTCAGCAAACTAAGCTCGTTGAAGGACGCACCTGCCACGCCTCCTAAGGCGCTGCAGATGGTTCAGATATTGGCAGAAGGGCACGAAGCGGTGGCGCGCACCGCGCGTCGTATCTTCCCGGTTGCTTCTGAGGCCAACGATCAGCCGACAGCAGATCTGTTGACGCAGCGATTGGACATTCACGAAAAGTCAGCGTGGATGTTGCGCGCGCTGCTTGAAGAGTAAATTAGCTAACGTGGCGGCGGAGGCAAAGCAGTGACTTTGCGTTGCCTCTTGCCTGCGCGCGTACGCGCGGCGTCTTCAATGAAGCGAATGGCCAATGCCGTCCAACCCGTTTGATGGCTGGCTCCTAATCCCTGCCCTGTTTCGCCGTGGAAGTACTCGTAGAACAGCACGAGATCGCACCAAGCGGGATCTTTGGCAAAGCGTTCGTCGTTGCCATGGCAAGGCCTGTGACCACTTTGGTCTGGCAAGAAAATCGAAGCCAAACGTCGTTCAATTTCGTCTGCCACTTGGGCAAGGTTGAGAAACTTCCCCGATCCTGCGGGGCACTCGACACGCAGCTCGTCGCCATAAAAGTGGTGGTACCGTTCCAAGGCTTCGATCAGCAGGTAGTTAACCGGGAACCAAACAGGCCCCCGCCAATTCGAGTTGCCGCCGAACAACCCCGTGTTTGATTCGCCCGGTACGTAGTCCACCGAAAACTCATCTTGACCGTGCACAAAGCTGTAGGGATGCTTTTCGTGATGCTGTGAAAGTGAACGCAGACCGTGTGGTGAAAGAAACTCGGCCTCGTTCACAAGATACGAAAGCAGGCGCAGCAAGCGTTCCTTGCTAGGGATTGCTAGCAACGCAAGGCCCAAGTTGGTGTCTGAAAAAGTGACAAGCTTTCCCAGATCCGAACGGTTCGTTAGGAACCATTGCATGCGCCGACGAAAACGCGGCAAACGTTGCATCACGCGATCGTCAAGCACTTCCACGGCTATCAGCGGCAGCAAGCCCACCATCGAACGCACCCGCAGGGGAAAGCTTTGATCTCCGACGTGCAATTTGTCGTAGTAAAAGCCATCTTTTTCGTCCCACAACCCTGTGCCACCCGCGTTGTTGATGGCGTCGGCGATGGCCACGAAGTGTTCAAAGAACTTGGACGCCATGTCTTCATAGGAGGGATCGAAGCTTGCTAGTTCAAGCGCGATGGAAAGCATCGTGGCGGCGTAAAACGCCATCCACGCCGTTCCGTCTGCCTGTTCCAAGTGCCCGCCCATGGGAATGGGACGCGAGCGATCAAACACACCAATGTTGTCGAGCCCCAAGAATCCGCCCGAGAACAAGTTGCGGCCATGCGCGTCTTTGCGGTTCACCCACCATGTGAAATTCAACAGCAGCTTCTGAAACACCTTGGCCAGAAACTGACGATCGCGCTGCCCATCAGGTCCTACGGCCACTTTATAAACACGCCAGGCAGCCCAAGCATGCACAGGAGGGTTTACATCGCCGAACGCAAACTCATAGGCAGGGATCTGCCCATTCGGATGCATGTACCATTCGCGCAAGAACAGCAACAACTGTTCTTTGGCAAATTCAGGATCGATGCGCGCAAACGGAATCATATGAAAAGCGGAATCCCAGGCGGCAAACCAAGGGTATTCCCATTTGTCGGGCATCGATAAGATGTCGCGGTTGTATAGATGCTTCCAATCGTGGTTGCGGCCCGCGTTGCGTGAAGCTGGCGGCGCGGGTTGCAAAGGATCGCCCTGCAACCACGCACGCACGTCATAGTGATAAAACTGTTTGGTCCACAGCAGGCCCGCGTATCCCTGCCGCACCACGCGGCGTTCTTGATCTGATAACCCTTCGGCGGTACGGCGCGCATAGAAGAGATCCGCTTCGGCAATTCGATTGGCAATGGCGGCGTCAAACCCAGAGAACGGAAAGCCTGGCTGCAACTTTGTGGGAGTAGCCGCTGCGTGTAGCCTGAGGCGCAACTCCCGTTTTTCTCCGGCGGGAATTTCCAACACACAATGGAACGCCGCTTTGGTGCCATGCAGGGCTGGGTTCACGGCCGCGGTCTGACCGTTTACCACGTATTCGTGAAAGGCATCTTTAACGAAAGGCTGCGCGTTCGGAACCGACCACAACCGCTCGTTGTTGGTTTCGTTTTCGGTGAACAACGTTTGCGGAGCCGCGATCGTTAGGTCCGAGGCATCGAGATGAAGAAAGTAGGTGCCGAGAGCTTCATGTTCCGCACGCAACGATTGGCCGTGCAGATCGATGCGAGGCTTAAGCCAATACCCCTCCCCTGTTCGCCCCCACGCCCACGTGTTGCGAAACCACAACGAAGGCAATACATGTATCCGAGCTGACTTATCACCCGTGTTCGCAATGGTGATGCGAATTAGAATGTCCTCGGGTGACTCTTTTGCGTACTCGATGAACACGTCGAAGGCGCGGTTGTTATCAAAGGCGCCCGTGTCGCTCAATTCATATTCGGACTGCAATCGAGAACGGCGTTGGTTCTCATTCACCAGATCTGCATAGGGAAACGCCCGCTGCGGGTATTTGTAGAGCGCCTTGAGATACGAATGCGTTGGCGTCGAATCTAAATAGAAGTATTGCTCTTTGACGTCTTCGCCATGGTTGCCCTCTGGGCCGGTTAGGCCGAAGAGGCGCTCTTTGAGAATGGGATCCTGTTCGTTCCACAACGCCAATCCGAAACACAAGCGGCCCTGGCGATCGCAAATGCCCAACAGGCCGTCTTCGCCCCAACGATAGGCGCGGCTACGCGCTTGATCATGGGTGAAGTGGCGCCAGCTTTCGCCATCGTGCGAATAGTCTTCACGTACGGTGCCCCACTGGCGTTCTGCCAAATACGGCCCCCAGCGTTTCCAATTGCCCTCACGCAACGCGTCTTGCGCCAGACGATGGTGTTCTGGATCGGCCACAGAGGAGATTGCCTGCACGTTACGAAACGCCTAGGAGTTCGACCTCGAATACCAAGGTAGCTTCGGGAGGAATCACGCCGCCTGCGCCACGTTGGCCATAGCCCAGTTCTGCCGGAATCGTCAGCTTGCGCTTGCCGCCAACTTTCATTCCCTCAACGCCTTGGTCCCAGCCTTTGATAACCATGCCGGCACCCAGGCGGAATCCGAAGGGCTTCCCCCGATCCAAAGAGCTGTCGAACTTGGTGCCGTCGGTGAGCCAGCCGGTGTAGTGAACGCTAACCGTTTGCCCTGAAACGGCTTCTTCCCCGGTGCCCAGCGTGAGGTCCTTAACTTCAAGTTGGTTTGTCATCCACGAACTTTGACAGCTTCGCGACACCGCGTGCTATGGAATTCGACATGCCAAGCGCCGATCGCAGCGTAGAACGACTCCGCCTCGTGGGAATCCTAGAGGGCATTTCCTTTTTAACCTTGATGGGTATCGCCATGCCTCTGAAGTACTTGGCCCACATGCCCGCGGCGGTGAAATACGTTGGCTGGGCTCACGGGCTGCTTTTCATCCTCTACGTTTTGGCCCTGGGACACGCCACGGCCTCCAAGATGTGGTCGCCTGTAAAGGTGCTGCTGCTGTTCGTGGCAGCGGTTGTTCCCTTCGGCACCTTTTTGGCAGATCGCTGGCTGAAAACCCAAACGCGGCCAGCATCGCCGACCGTCGCGGTTTGATACGCAGAGCGCTCTATGACAGGATTCTAGGAATCAGGCCCTTAGCCAATCCAGCCTGTCCAAAATCATCCACGGGCGCTCCACCGGCTTTACGAACTTCTGCGGCACCCAGCAAACTATTCAATAACTGGTTGTGTGGTACGCCGCCGGCATCAAGGAACTGTCCCGTTTTTAGTCGACCGTTTGCATTGCCAACAATGACATAGGGCATGTTGCGGCCATCATGAGCTCCGTTGGCTATTTGGTTCGTCCACAGGGCGAAGCCTCGATCTAACAGGCTGCCATCTGCGGTGGCACTCGCCGAAAGTTTGTCGGCCAAGTATCCAAACTGACCCATCAACAAGCGTACAATACGAGCGTGAATTTCCACTGCATTGGGAATGGCTGGTCCATCGTTTCCGTCACTGAGCACACGGTGCGAGATCATGTGAAAACTTGGCAGCTGTACCCCATCGAGCACGAATCTCATGCCGTCGTTGTTGTCACCAATTTTCAAGGTTGCAGATCGCGTGAAATCTGAAGCAAAGGCAAACGCTATCAGATCCATGTTCAGCCTTACCGCCGCGTCGCGGTTCTCATCCATCTGCGACTTCTTACGCTGGGATGCATCGGCAACATCAAGGTCCTGCATTGCCTTCACTGCTGCTGGCGCTAGAGTTGCACTAAGGCCGATTTCAAGATCCCGCACCGCTGAGAAGTGGGCGTCCAAACGACGGCGATCTTCCATTCCCAAATCTTTGCGCGACTCAAGTCGTTTGATTTGCACGCGCACAAAATCGTTCACGCTTTTGCGGCGAGTGGCCACCAACTTGGCCAACCCGGCATTTGCAGGCGTTAAGCCGACCATGCGCGTATACGCCACCCACGGGCTTGAATCTGGGCTATTCGGCTGCAGCGGTCCTTTATACGAGACGTAGCCAGGATTGCCATAACCTTTGCCGCCAGCAGAATTGGCCCCCGCATGCAATGTTAACGGACCACGACCTGAGGGGTTATTCTCGCGGGCGATTCGGTTGTCGATCGATTCGCCCTGCGCCAAACTCGAGGCAGGACCGTCCTTGTCTTCGCTTCCAGGTGTCGCCGTCAACGATTGGTTATCGCCCCATGTATGGGAACAGGCCTTCGGGGTAAGAAACGCTTGGTTAACCCCTCGCACCATCAGGAGATTGTTTGCGTGACGGGACAGCAGTGCCGTTGCACGCGTGCCAGCTTCAGCTTCAAGGGAAGCCGTGGTCAGCGCTCCTGTTTTGCTGGGCCAGAACAACTCTGGCTCGCTACCCAGATCTTGAACCACGCCATTGCAAGCCACTATGAAGACTGCATACGAAGGCTTGGTGGCCGCGCTGGCCTTCGATTCAAATAGCTCCAACGACGGAAGCGCCAAAGTAACGCCACCAGCGCCGCGCAACAGTTGCCTTCGAGAAAACTTCTTCACGGCACATGCCTCCGGAATGAAGGTGATGAAACCAAACGCAACAACAACGAACGCACACTTTGGCCCTTTATTGAATCGTCAATGAGCGAAGCTATTGCAGCGGGATCGCCATCGCGGCTGCTTCGAGCCCAAAGATATTGCAACCAGTTTTCAAAGTAGCAGCGGTGAAAATCTGGACTTTCGGACAACTGATGGCTCAACTCAACAGCGTCTGCGAATCGAATCTTGCCATTTTCAAGTTCACCATACTCACCCGTGGTGTCCACGAGAGCCCCATTGTCTGTGCTGCGAAAACGCCCGATCGCATCAAACGATTCAAAGGCGTACCCTAAGGGATTGATAAACTCTCCGTGGCAAGAGGCGCCGCACGTACCTTTTCCCGTATGCGCCTCGACGCGTTGACGGTTTGTTGTGCCACCAGAAGCCGGAACCGGAGGAATATTTGCCGCTGGCGAAGGAAGCGATTTGCACAGCACGCTTTGGCTGGTGAAAACACCGCGATGGATTGGATCAGGATCTCGCGCGCCCGCGTTGGCCGCCAAAAATCCAAGTTGCGTAAGCAGACCCGAACGCTGTTTGCCATCCAATCGAACCCGCTGAAAACCGGCGCCTTTGACGCCACCAACCGCATATACGCCAGCAAGGGTTTCATTTGCGAAGGTTTCTGTGGACGTCAGAATCGTCGCTGCGTTCTTTTCGGATTGAATTGTGTCCGCAAGAAACAGTCGGGCTTCCTCTTTTAGTAAGCTGCTTAGTTCAGAGCCAAAACCCGGGAACAGCTTGGTGTCTTTTTGGATCTTGTCGAAACTTCCCAAGCGGTACAGCTGCTCGTGAAAGTGGTTTAAGCTACCCACCGCCGCAGGCGTTTTCATCAACCGCAATGCTTGCTGAACAATTTGGTCTACCGACTCTAACTTTCCAGTTTTCGCCGCAGAATAGAGTTCCTCGTCCGGCATTGTATCTACCAACGCATAGGACAACCGCGACGCGAACTCAAACGGAGTCAATTGAAATTCACCTGAGTTTTCGGCACTTCCCAGTTCAGGACGATAGATGAAAAATGGTGATTGCAGCAACGCATTGAGCAGCACTTCAACCCCAGCTTTGAAGGCGTCTGCGTTTTGTACGTAGGAAGGGCCTTCCTTGAACAGCAACCAAAGTTCATCTGCTTCGGGCTGCGTCAGCGGTCTACGATAGGCACGTTCTGCCAATGCGGCTATTACAGCTCGGCCTTTGGCTTCCGAGGTAGCTGGCAAATTGGCGGGCAAGATCTTGCTGAACACGCCAGCATCGGATACTGCAAATGTTGCCAGTGACTCTGCGGCCCTCTCATAGTCAATCCGCAAGTTTGACGAAACATCCAAGGCAGAGCCCGTGTTGTTGTTGTCGAAACCTAAAACCGCGTCCGCTTGAAGATTCAAGCCGAGACTGGGAAAGGCGGAAAGCCGTAGCAGATCTCGCACCGAGTTTTGCCATTGAAAGTGCGTAAGCCTTACGAACCGTGCCCCTGAAGCAACCAGGGCGGTTCCGCTGGAAGCTCCACCATTGCCAGCTGACCCGCCTCCCATCGTCCCAGAAGAAGGATTGCCACTTCGACCAGCAACGCTCCCTCCGTCGCCACTTGAGGAATCGGAATCTTCAGCTCCGGCAATGCCTGTTACCTGGCCGGTGCACGCGTTAAGCAGCAGCAACCCAAATACAGCAAGCCTTAGATGAGGGTATGGCACACACATCGCCTGAACTCCTTTGGCGAACAACAAGATATAGAGGTTAATCTGCACAATGTGATTGGGTATGGGCCCAAAGTCCCGAATGTGCTTAGGTTAAGGGCAACATGACGGTGCTGCAGTCTCCCCTGGGTTTAATTCGGCTTATCCTTGTCGACGATCACGCGGTCGTTCGCGATGGACTCAGGGCTATCTTATCGTCGCAGGAAGATATGAACGTGGTCGCGTGCGCATCCACAGCCCGCGAAGGGATGGAATGCATCAGCAAACACAACCCCGATGTTGTATTGATGGACCTCAGGCTCCCTCAAATGGATGGCCTCAGCGCGGTTGCGCTCATACATGAGAAATATCCCGCCGTTAAAGTGCTGATGTTATCTAGCGCGGACGGCGACAAAGCCATTGCGTCCTGCTTGGACGCGGGAGCCATGGGATATGTAGGAAAATCAGCTCCGGCAACTGAACTGCTAGAGGCCATTCGCACCGTTTTTCGTGGAAGGAAGTATTTGACAGCAGACGCAGTGGCCTCTGTTGCAGAACGCGGGTTAAAGGCCGACCTTACCTTGAGAGAAGTTGAGATTTTAGAAGGGGTTTCAGAGGGACAATCAAACGCGGAGATCGCTACCTCTTTGGGTGTTGCCGAAAAAACCATCAAGAACCACCTTTCCAGCGTGTTCTCGAAGCTGGGCGCCACAGATCGAACACATGCAGTAACCATTGGGCTTCAACGCGGCATCATTGAACTGCCTCGCAAGCCGAAGTTAGGGTGATTGCGTTCAGGCGAGACTCTCGCCCGTTAGCCGGCGCGCATGCGGTGCGCACACGAAAAAGGCCGGGACCTTCATCCCGGCCTCTTCGTATTTTACTTGTCGTTAATTCGATTGTTGGGTTGGCAACCTGAAGCCTACATTTGCGCTTTGTGCGAAGGGCGGAGCGTCTTTGGGGTTACCTGGAATTGGTGGCCTCGGCGGCCCAGCCACTGGCGTATCGCCGCAACTAACAGAGCTTGGTGTTGACTGACATTGCAAGCCGAGCAATCCACAATCAAGCGAGGTCAAGCGACGACTGCCTTCGCCAATCGTCGTGCAACGGGTGGCGGCATTGTCGACGCAAGTGCCAATCTCATTGACGTCCTTGCAGGGATCCGTCCACTTCGACGACAGCTTCACGTAGTCAAGCACTTGGGAGCCGAACGTTGCGTACACCGTACCGAAATCGCACATGCTCTTTTCTGATCCAACACCGCCCGAAACAACGCCCCACGCTTCGTACTTAGTGGTTTTTGCGTTGTAGCGAATGAGCGGACTGCCCGAATCACCGAAGCAGGGTTGTGCGTCGCCTGGCGCTCCGCCGGTTACAGCTTCGTAGGAATCTAGAAGAACTGTTGAGTTGTAGATATAGCGAGCAAATGCGGTTGGATCGTAGGTTGGAAAGCCTGCGTCTGGAGGAAACATGCCGCCGTCTACGTTGCCTGGACTCGGCATCCCACCGTCACCAGAAACCCCACCTGCATCGCTCCTGCTTCCACCTGCATCAGAGATGGGCATAGGCGCTGGCATCGCATCAGGCATCGAGCCAAATGCGCCATCGGGTGCGGCATAATAGCCCTGCGAGCTGAACCATTCGTAAAATGCCTCGAAGCTGCCGAAGAGCGCTTCGAAGACACGGCCTTGGGTCGCCTTTACAGTCTGGGTGCCAATTCTTCGCTCACCGGACTTACCAAAGTTGTCCATGACGCCGTAACCGATTGCGACCATTTTTTGTCCAATTTGCTTGTGGGTCAGCGACTTGACGACCACCGGTTCAACGTCCTTGACAGGCGAATCAAGGTGAAGAACCGCAACGTCTTGACCCATACCCACAAAGCCACCGAAGTTCCCCGGCGCCTCATCAAAATCAACTACCGGAATGATGCGCGCAGGTGCCTTTGAATTGGGGCCCATTGCAAAGCCCACAGTGAGACCATACGACACAACTTCGTTGATGACTTCGGCGCAGTGTTTTGCCGTCAACACACTCTCAGTACCAACCAACGAAGCGCTACAGAACGCCTGCGCAGGGTAGTAGCTGGACCTGGGATCATAGGCCACCAAAGCCCCAGCGAAATCCAGTCGACGATCCCCGGCCGGAAAGCCGCCAATGAGTTCCTGCGCTTCAGGGTCGTTGGCAATAGAAGTTGGCGAAGTGCCGTCGCAGCTAGCGGCGCTGATCGTCGCGCCCAAAGTGAGCAGAAGGCTAATTCGATTGAGTTTGGTATTCATTTAGAGGCTCCGTGTTTCCGATGACTTGTCTCCTTGAGTGAGTGAACCAGGGTTTGTCGCAAGAAAAAGTTGCCAATAGTTCCATGGGCATACCCTTGGCGGTTCAGGAACGAGCCGGATTGACGGGACTTGACATAGCTTCCGAAAACCCGGCTGATCGTCGGGCATGTTTCGTTCTTCCTGCAATGTGTTCCTCGCTGTGCTGGCGCTCATAACGAGCCCTTTGGTTCAAGCTGCCGCGGCCCCGCCCATACCACTGGGCCCCAGTGAAACGATTGTTTTTTTCGGCGACAGCATCACGCAACAGAACCTTTTCACCGCGTACATCGAAACCTTCCTCATCTCGCGCTTCCCGGGAAAGCAATTGCTGTTTTGGAACGCGGGGATTGGTGGGAACAAAGTTGACGACGGCCTCGCCCGTTTTGATAGGGACGTGGCCTCGCTTAAGCCAACCATCGTCATCGTGAACTTCGGGATGAACGACGGAAAGTATGTGCCACCAGACCCGAAAGTTCGCGCGCACTACGTGCAAGGCCTCAAGGAACTGATCGGGAAAATCACCGCCATTGGCGCGCGGCCAATTCTGTGCACCCCGCCTGCAGCGAACAAGTTTCATGCGCTGTATCTGGAACCGTACAACGAAACCCTTGCGGGACTCGCGAAAGCGGTCGTGCAACTTGGCGCCGAACAACACGTGCCCGTCATCGATCTATTTGCGCCCTTTCGCGCCATCGCAGAACAAGCCTCCCCAGATCCAATGTTGATTCCTGATGGCGTGCACCCGAATGAAGCAGGACACTTGCTGCTGGCAGCGCCTGCGTTTTCCCGTTTTGGCGCGCCAGGGCCGCTAGGGCAAGTTGCGATTAATGAAAAAACCGTAAAGGGCAACCCTTTGATCATCGTCTCGGCGGTAACTTCTAAAGCTCACTCGCGGGGTTTTCAGATGAAGTTGACCCATCTTCCATTCCACATCCCGGCTTCGGCCCAAGCGGTGGCAAAAAGCGCGGGGTTGCAAAGAAGCCTGAATGCCTTTGGTTTGCAGATCAAGAACTGGGCGGGGACCAAGACATTGCGGTTGTTGGTAAATGGCCAAGAAGTCGCCGTGGTACCGAACGAAGCCCGTACACAGATCGATCTTGCAGCTCTCGTCGACGCGCCTTGGAACAAAGCGGCAGCAACCTTGTGGAAAGAAGCCCAAAGCCGCTTCGAACGGCAATCCAGTTCGTGGCGTGCAATAGGAATCGATGTCTCTGATTTTTCTCGAACGCTTGATTCCACAGTAATGCTACGTGAAGCGTTGCATGTGTGGTCCAAAGAAGCGGGCTTGGCTATGCGAAACTTGGTGGCACCCACCAGCTACAACGTTCAGCTTGAAGAAACCGATGAAGTGGTGGTGCAGTCGTTGGAGCTATCGCCGAAATACGACTTCGATCTGTCACCTGCAGATTTCGAGACCAAGCACCCGCCCGAAACCGCGCCCGACACTGTGGTGTGGCGAACTGTAGCCGTGGTCGATCGCGCTATTGATTTGGAGAAAGCGCTGGATCATCCGAAGAAGAGCGTGGTTTACGCACGGCTTGTACTGCAAGTCGCGAAAGCTGGCGAAATAGATCTGCAGATGGGGAGCAACGATGGTTTAAGTGTGTTCCTAAATGGAACGAGGGCATTGGCTCACAACGTTTCCCGCGGCCTGAAACTTGGGGACGAGTCGTTGGTGGCAAAACTCAACCCGGGCAAGAACGTGCTTTTGTTCCGCGTCACCCAACACGAGATGCACCACGGGCTCACTCTGAAGATTCGTGCACTTGGTGATCTAGTTGTTTTTCAGCAAGCGGCGCATCAACAACAGATGCCCCGCCCACGCTGAAGCAACCATAACGGTGGGCAACCAGATGAAGGGCACATAGGCCACGAATACGTTGGGCGGCCCCTGCAAGAAAAAGCGCTGTGGCGTGGGCATCGAGAGCGCAGCGATGGCAACGATGTTGAAAAGCAAACCAACACCGATCACGTTCCACAGCCACAAAACAGCTTTTGGCAATTCTCGTTTGTACATCACCGCGCCCAGTAGGAAGGCAGATACGCCCGTCACAACGTCAAAGTTGCGACCGAGGTAGGTCATCTGCACGCCTATCAAACCTTCATTGAAGCTGCGGTGCAGAAGCAATTCAACGGGGATCCGAAACGCTTGAAAACCAACGAGCAGCCACAGCGGCAAGGCTTGTGAAAGGCGACTCCCGAGAGGGCTAAACGCGAACAGAGCAATCAAAACCAGCATCCCCATAAACACGCGCAAAAGCGGCGGAGGAAAAACCTCAAAGCTGTGAAAAAGTGGCAGCGATCCCAGCAACGATGTGCCAGCCAACCAGGCAGCCAGCACCACGGCAGCGCCAGCCCCAGCCTTGCGTGGTCCGGTTGAAGTTCGAGTCCACGCCCAGACCCAAAACAGCGTCAACGTTGCCGCGACAGCTACAAACCCAGCTCGAAGCCAAACCGATGTTGACGAAGGATCGAAGGCGGTCATCATATTAAGACGAGTACACCCTTAAAGGGGCCGACACAACCGCCAACGCCGGTCAAGGCGCCAAGGGCGTTTTTGGGTCTGTGTTAAACAACGCTCCTTAGGGTCCTGTGCGGTAGGACCTAGACGCGCATCGCCGCAATCTCGCCCGTGGCGATGTCTGCGCCCATTGTCCGCTTCGTAATGCCGTAAGCGCGCAACACCGTATTGTAAATGTCCACGGCGGGACGTTTGCCATCACCCGCATTCGTGACTGTGCCGGCAGTTTTGAGCCGCCCGCCCGCGGGACCCATGGCATGGAACATATTTGTTACCGAATGACTGCCGGGCTCTGACAGCTCGGTCGTGATCATCACCATTGCGTTGTCGAGCAACGTGCCACCGTTGGCATCCTTGAATTGGGGATCGTCAAGCTGACTCAACATGTACGCTATTTCGCCCATGTGGAAATGCAGGTGATGCGGTGCAACCTTGTTGCCGCGGGTATCCCATGAATGGAAAGACTCATGGTTGACCCGCTCGCCTTCGCCCGCGCCGCCACGATCACGGCTGTCGTTGAATTCGTAGATCATGCGACCTTCATATTCATAACGGCCCCGCACATCAATGCGATCGCCCACGTTTAGGAAATTTGCACTGCCCACACGCGCCATATCACAGCGGTACGCCATGACAAACAGATCCGTTAACAAACGCCAGTGCTTGGAGATGTCGTTGACGTTAAGATCAACACCATTAAACGGCGTCTGCCCGTTAAATAGCGGCGGGTCAGCCATGCTGGCGGGTTTTCGGCACGCGGTGGAGGGCTTATCGGCTGGCTTTGTGGGATCAGGCATCGAAAACGCGCGCTGCTCATACTCGCGCAGCCGCTGAAGGTGGTCGCTGACGCGCGTTCGCGATGCCAAGCTCAAATTACCCGCGTCGCTGGTGATGTGCTTATATTGCGACGTGACGCTGTCGAGTACGCTCTTGCGCCGGCGGAACAGCCGCGCTGCTTGCTCAATTTTGGCGGCATCCATATTTTCACCGACGGCAAGGTCGGGCGTTGTGCCGAAAATTCGTTTAAAGAGATCGCTGGGATAAGCCTTTGGCAGTTCGGAAGGAGAGCCATCGCTCTTCCACGACTTCACCCGCCGCCAATGTTCTTCGTTAATGCGGTAGGATCCGTAAAAACCCATGGCCAAGGTTGGGATGATCCCAGCAGGCATTCCTTGCGGGTATAGCTCCTGCAGCAAAACTTGATCCAAGGAAGGCCCGCCCGCCTGATTTTTGGATCGCCAACGTGAGGCTCCGACGAAAGCAGACATGGCTCCCGATTCATGTGCGCCCCCTGTTTGCGGATACGCACAGCCGCGCACAAAGCCAAGTTTGGCCTGGTGCTTTTTCAAAGGCTCAAGCGGCCCTGTCAACGTGGCCAAAAAATCTTCCTGCACGTGCGTGGGCATTCCCTCGCCAAAGAAGATGTCAATGGCGCGCGCAGGCGGATCAGCAGGCGCTGCCCACACGCTGCGCGTAAACATTTCGTCCAAAAAAGGCAAACCGATGGCGACGGTGCCGGCTCCCCTGAGAAGAGTGCGGCGGTTGAGAACACGATTGTACTTCATGATTCGATCCTCACGCTGACATCAGTTGGCGGTTAACACGGCTCGGAAACCGGGCTGTTTGACCAGGCTCTTCAAAACGTCCTGGTACCGGGGCCCTTTGGCCTGAACGGAGTCGCGCACAGCCGCCAGCATGCAGCCGTCTGCGGCGTCGATGCTGCGGGCGAGAGCAAACTGCACCGGCTTTAGAATCAAGCAGTCACGAACGCGTTCGTCATCCGCCAGCAGATCTGCAAGCGCGGCGACGTCGTCGAATGCCTTGCCCTCTTGGTCGTAAGGCGTCATCAAGATGCCCTTCGTGTCGATGACATTGCCTTTGTCATCGTTGTCGCGAACCAGTCCCACGCCTGAGAAGCGCTCCAGAGGAAAGGCGAGCGGATCAAGATGCTTGTGGCAGTTAGAGCAGGGGCCTGTGCTTGCCCGTTGTTCTGCATACCAGCGCTGGGATTTTCCGGACTCTGTTGCAGGACGGGCATTGTTTACACCTACGGGCGGCGGCGGAATGTCCGAGCACAAGACGTTGTGCAGAACAAACAGGCCGCGCTGAACCAGCGAGCCATCATCACCCCCGGCCGTTAATACAGTTCCCTGCGTGAGCAAACCCTTGCGCGCGCCGCCACCTAGCGAATAACGAGCAATACCATCTTGGGGATTGCTAAACTTATAGTGTGTCGCCAGCGCTTTGGAGGCATAAGTGAAATCGGCCTTGAATAAGGCGCTCATCGGGAGGCCGTCCTTCCACACGACCTGATCGAACACTGCCTCGGTTTCAGCAGCCATGTCGGCTCCAAGCGTCCCGTCGAGCGAGGTCAAACGGTCCATGTTTAGCCAGTTGTTCAGGAAAGTAAGGCTGGTCGTGCGCGCCCGCGGGCTGCCCAACAGCCGCTCCACATATTCATCAAGCTTATCGTCTTTGGTTAAAGCGCCAGCCGCAGCCGCTGCCAGCAACTCGTCGTCCGGCAAGGAGGCCGTGAAAAGATAGGAAAGCCGCGCGGCCATCTCGTAATCATCAAGCTGGCGAACCTTGCCTTCTCCTCGTTCGCTTTCAATGAGGTACAAAAATCGCGGCGACTGCAGCATCGAAAGCAGCACGAGTTCAGCGGCATCCTGATAGGTGCCCTTTTCGTCCTGCACGAACTTCAACAGTGGCATCAAAGGGGCTTTATCGTCATCGGAAAGCGGGCGACGGAACATGCGGAGCCCGAGCTTTTCGGCAAAAGCGCTAAAGCAAGCTCCGGTGAGATCAGCACACTTAGAGTGGCGGTTGATAAAACCGGGTTTGTCTTTCATCCGCCGGACCGCTTCTTCGGCAAGCTCGCCAAGAAGCGTCACATGATCGAGAGACACCGTCTGCGCACGAGCATCGTTCTTGAACCCGTTTTCGCCGTTTTCACGCGGGAGCATCATTCGTTTATCACTGAGATCAGCGCCGGTGATGTCTTTGACGCTGTTGATGTATTCAGCCGCGGTCAAGCGCCGCACCACGCTTGCAGCGGGCTGCTGCTTATTGCTTTGACAATTGAATTCGGCGCCTACTTCTGCGGGCGATTCGGTAGACCCTCCCGCTCTGTCGCCATTGCCACCACCATCGCCCTGCTGCCCTTGGTCATCACCAGCACCTGAGTTAGCGCCACTACATGCCACAGTTAAGGGCCATAGCGCGGCAAACAAGATGTTGAGTGATAAGCACAAACGCCTCAATTGAGAACGCGCACCAAAGTCGCAATGCCGAGTTCGGCTAGGTGAGACCCAATACTTCATGGCCAGTTCCTCCCTGAGCCAGCTGCCACGCTGAAACGCGATATCACGCAGCTGAATGCAAAAGCATAAAGTCCGCAACCAATGATGGTCAAGCATAAAATAGATATTTTGATGCGTTTTGGTAACTTGTGGTAAATTTCAACCCGGCTTCTGATCGGGACAGCCGAGGCTTTTCTGTACGCGCCTGTATATGTGTTGGTCAACGCAAAAGGTCGCGAGTCCAGACAAGGCAGCGAAGGTGTCCAGGCGGTTCAAGAAGAGCCAGTTGTGTCTTGATGAACGCCAAAATGCCTCAATGATCGGGCAAGAAAATGTCACTTCGGCTTGCTCCAGAACTCGGCGAATTTTTCCAAGGCAAAACATCGCGTCGACGGCACCGTTGACGGTCTCGATGCCGGAATCTGCAACAACCGTCGCTAGCGCATCGGTCTCAAGCAATGCCTTTTCTCCTTTTGCGAAGACCACATAGTTAGTTTTGGATCCAACTGTGGGGCCAACTTCCCTGCCAGGAGTCGGCGGCTGAAGTTGTCGATCACGGCATGTAGATAGATGCGAATACCGTCGAGAAGCCTGCTGATGGTGACGTCCCTCGGAGCGACTTAGCGATAGCGCCTTGGGGCTAACCCCGGCACGGTTTGCACCTGCGCTCCCAGTACGCTATAAATACCTTTCCATGCGTTTGTCATTCATCAGCATTCAAATCATTATTTCGGGCCGGGAGGCCTGCCGGTAGGGATTTGCGCGCTGCACGCATGCAACGAAAGCCCTGCCATCCGGCGGGGCTTTTTTGTTTTTGGGCTACGCCCAACATACGAGTACAAAGGAATTGAACCATGAGTCACCCCGAATCCGCCCCCAGGGTCGAAATGTACGACACGACCCTTCGCGATGGCGCCCAAAGTGAGGGCGTTAGCTTTTCCTTGGCGGACAAGATCAAGATCACCCAGATCCTCGACGATTTGGGCATTGATGTGATCGAAGGTGGCTACCCTTTGTCGAATCCCAAAGACGAAGCCTATTTCGACGCGGTTCGCACGCTCACTTTCAAACACAGCCGCATCGCCTCGTTTGGAATGACAAGGCGCAGGGGTGTCAAACCTGCTGATGACGAAGGTATGCGCGCATTGGTTGCCGCCGAAACGCCCGTGGTTACCATCGTTGGCAAAACATGGGATCTGCACGTTGATGAAGTCTTGCGCGTGTCGCGCGAGGAAAACATCGACATGATCGCTGAATCTATCGCGTATTGCCAGCAAGCAGGACGCGAAGTGTTCTATGACGCCGAACACTTTTTCGATGGCTTCCGTGCCAACGCTGACTACGCCTTAAAGTCGCTGCTTGCTGCGAAACAAGCGGGAGCCACGCGTTTCATCTTGTGCGACACCAACGGCGGATCGTTGCCAGAACACATCAGCGAAGCCTTATGGGCTGCGAAGACAATGCTTGGCCCCGATGCCCTTTTCGGAATTCACTGTCACAACGACGGCGGATTGGCCGTGGCAAACACATTGGCTGCAGTAACGAACGGAGCTTATCAGGTGCAAGGCACCATCAATGGGATCGGAGAACGTTGTGGCAACGTCGATCTTTTGGTTGTCGCCGCCAACTTGCAAATGAAAATGGGACGAAGCTGCTTACGCGGAACGGAAAGTCTCTCGAAGCTGACGGACGTTTCGCGCTACGTGTATGAAGTTGCGAACCTCGCGCCCATACGCAACCAACCCTTTGTTGGTTCATCTGCTTTTGCCCACAAAGGTGGCATGCACGTGCACGCCATCGCGCGCCTTGCTCGCAGCTATGAGCACATCGATCCCACGCTGGTAGGAAATGGGCGAAAGGTGCTCGTGAGCGAGCTGTCAGGTCAATCGAACATCGCAGAGTTGGTGAACCGCAAGTTCGGCAAGTCTGACGACAAGGCATTGCTCCGCCGCGTTCTGGCGCGTGTTCAGGATTTGGAAAACGTAGGATATGTGTTCGAGGCGGCAGAGGCTTGTCTGGAACTTCTGGTGCGCACAGAGCTTGGCCAACGGAAACCTTATTGGGATCACCGCTACTATCGTTGCGTGGTCCGCAAACAAGCGGGAGAAGCGCCTAGCACTGAAGCCACAGTTAAAACGGTGGTGGGCGGTGTGCTTGAACAGAACGTGGCGGAAGGCGATGGCCCAATTCACGCACTGGACAGCGCGCTACGCAAAGGCCTACGTGGATACTACCCACAGGTTGATTCCCTGCACTTGCGTGATTACAAAGTGCGCGTGGTCAGCGGCGTGAAAGAAACAGCCGCCAAGGTACGCGTGGTCACCGACTTCATCGTGTTGGATCCAAACGGACACACCACGCGAACCTTCAGCACCGTGGGCGTCAGTGAAAACATTGTCGACGCTTCATGGGAAGCTCTTATCGACGCGGTGGAGTACCACTTGATCGAATGCGGCGCCGTGCCTGTGGTCGCGTCAATCACATAGCGACTTTCGAAAACGAAAACCCCGCGCCTGTTCTATAACAGCGCGGGGCCTCTCAATTCCAAACGGGTACTTTAACCGTTCGAGGCGTGCTTCGCGAGCATCCGGCTGACGCGCGGAATGGCCGATTCCACATGCTTCTTTGCCGAGGGGCGAAGCTTGTCGTAGGTGCCCTTAACCATCGGGTTCTTCGCCTTCATTGCACGCGCATCGGTAATGCTGAGCAACGCTTCAGCGGCTTGGCCCGCGCGGCTGCCAAAAAACGCGTCGATCGGTGTCTTGGCCGTTACAGCGTCTTGGAACATTGGGTCCAAGGCCTTCGCGAAATCTTCAATCAGGTGATCGATAACTTCCGGTATGAAGCCCGGTTTCACCGCCTTGACAATCTTGTATGCAGCCTTGATGGGCAAGCCTGTTAGGCCTTTTGCATCTACTTCTTCTTCGATCAAACGTTCTGCGTCTTTCGCGACCAGGGGCCGTACCCCGGGCCGGGTCAGGATCTCATTTAGGGTTGCCATGGCGCGAACTCTACCCTGTGACCGGCACTCGTGGTAGCCATTTGCCGTGCGTTACGCCCTGACCCCGCGGGCCACGTTGGCGGCTTTATCGTCGCTCAACGTGCTCAACTACTTCGATCGCTTCCTAGCGGCCGCTGTTTTGCCTTTGATCATGGCCCATATGTCCTTAAGTGATGCCCAAGGGGGTGCGTTACAAAGCAGCCTAATGATTGTTTATACGGTGGTTTGCCCCATTGCCGGTTTTCTGGCCACCACCCACAACCGCTTCCGTTTGGCCGCCTTTGGTGCCTTGGGTTTCAGTCTTGCAACAGCTGGATCGGGTTTGGCACCCACTTACGGGGTGTTGTTGGTGGCGCGCGCTTTGGTGGGGCTGGGGGAAGCCACCTATGCGGTTGTTACACCTACGCTTATCTCCGACGCGTACCCACCCGAACGACGCGGCCGTGCCATGTCGATTTTCTACGCGGCCATTCCCGTAGGCACCGCCCTTGGTTACCAAATTGGTGGTGCCGTTGGTGCTGCCTATGGCTACCAAAGTGCCTTCTTTCTAGCCAGCGTTCCTGGCCTCATATTGGCACTTGGCTTCCTGCTGCTTCGAGATCCCAACAGGGGAATTCATGCCCCACTCATACCCGCGCATAAATCATTGTCCTTCCGAGCGACGCTGGTGTTGCTGCTTTCGAAGCGGAGCTTCGTTTTCAACACAGCCGCGCAAACCATCTACACTTTCTCGATGGGCGGCTTGGCCGTGTGGATGCCCACTTACTATCAACGCCAACACCACCTAACCTTGGCGTCTGCCACGATGGGATTTGGCGTGTGCGTCGTCGTTGCCGGTTTCGCAGGAACAATTCTAGGGGGCCGCTGGGGCGATGCCTTCGCAATCCGTCACAAAGCGGGGCACTTTATCTTCGCGGGGCGCGCGCTTGTCTTGTCTCTGCCTTTTTCAGTGGCAGCGGTGATGAGTGATGTGGCTTGGGTGTATTGGCCAAGCTTATTTGCAACACTGTTCTTGCTGTTTTTGAACACCGGGCCGCTGAACGCCGCCATTGCGAACAGCCTTCCCGTGCACCTTCGCGAACGCGCGTTTGGAGTAAACACGTTTTGCATTCACGCGCTGGGCGATGTGCTTTCTCCTGTGCTTATCGGGGTGGCTTCAGATCGCGTGGGGTTGCGAATCCCCGTGCTGCTAACCGTGCTTTTGCTGTCGTGCGCTGGATTGGTGCTTCTGCGGGGAAAACACGCTTTGGCCCGTGACCTTGATCAGACTGCGGCCAGCACCACATAACGATGCTAGCCTTACATTCTCCGAATGAGCCTTTTATCGAACGAACTACACACAGCCGTTAGAATCGCCCTGCAAGCTGCAGAACTTGTTCGGCAATACAACGGAAGCGAAATCAAGGTTGATTTCAAAGACGGTGATGAGCCCGTTACCGAAGCCGACAAGCGTGCCAGCGAATTGATCGTTGCCGCATTGAACGCCGCGTTTCCTGACGACGCTGTGCTTTCGGAGGAAATACCCGACGATCTCAGCCGCCTGCGCAACCGCCGTGTGTGGATGGTGGATCCCATCGACGGCACAAAGGATTTCATTCGAGGCGAAAATGGCTATGCGGTCATGATTGGGCTTGCCATCGACGGTCTCCCAAAGCTGGGAGTGGTGGCGCAACCATCAAACCGCAAGACCTATGCAGCCGTCGTGGGTGGCGAACACTTTGTCGATTTCCAAGGCCATCGCCTGCCCTTATTGACCTCAACTTTAGCGACAGTTCCGGGCATTCGGTTGGTGGCTTCCAAGCACCACAGAAACCCAAAGATCGACGCCATTCGCGCCCGTTTGCAGATCAACGACGAACTCAACACAGGCGGCGTGGGCCTTAAATTGGGCCTTATCGCCGAGAACGTTCGCGATCTCTTCGTTTACCCAGGGATCCATACAAAGCTTTGGGACACCTGCGGACCGCAAGCTATTTTGGAAGCCGCGGGCGGGCGCCTCACCGATCTAGATGGCGCTCCGCTAAAGTACGACACCACCGAACTGCGCAACCTGCGCGGCTTGGTGGCTTCGAACGGTCCGCTTCACGAAAGTGTTTTGGTTGCGGTGAAAGAAGCTTTGGCAGGCCTGGCCCTAGATTGAAACAACACAGGCCGCGAACTTCCATTCGCAGCCTTCGTTTTTCAATCTTTCGAGCTTCGCTTATTGAAAATCGCTGAAGTACGGCAACTTGCTGGCCGTAGCAACGATCTTGCTCGCGTTCGCAAGCAACTCTGCTGACGAATCCCAACGGCCTTCCAAGAACTGCTGGCGCGGTCCTTCGGGCATATCGAAAGCAAAGGTCTTAGAACCGCAGGTGATTGTCTTGTTTGCAAGATCCACTGAGATAGTTACAGCCGGATCTGCTTCTACCGCCGACTGCAGCGCTTCGATCGTGGCTTCGTTCACCGTGGGGCACGGGATCCCCAAGGCAAGGCAGTTGCCATAGAAGATCTCTGCAAAGCTTTCACCAACGATAACTTTCACGCCTTGACCCCAACGCATGATCGCCTGGGGGGCGTGTTCGCGCGATGAACCACAGCCAAAGTTCTTGTTCACCAACAAGACCTGCGCAGCCGCAAACTGTGGTTGGTCATAGGCGTGCGTTTTGCCAACCGCCTTTAATTGAATGCGATCGTCTTCGAAGGCGTGTTCTCCCAAACCTTCAAAAGTTACCGTGCGCAAGAATCGCGCAGGGATGATGCGATCGGTGTCGATGTCATTTCCACGCAACGGCAGGCCGCGTCCACTTAACACTTTTCGTTTTACGTCTTCCATGATCTTTTCCTCTTCTTCCTGCCATTCACTTACGAGATGCCGAACAAATCACGCGCATCGGTGACCTCGCCCTTGATAGCAGCGGCTGCCACCATTGCGGGGCTCATCAACAACGTGCGACCTGTGGGCGAACCTTGCCGCCCTTTGAAGTTACGGTTCGACGAAGACGCGCACAGTTCGCGTCCTTTGAGTTTGTCGGGGTTCATCGCTAAGCACATTGAGCAGCCCGCCTCGCGGAATTCAAACCCCGCGTCGGTGAACAACTTGTCGTACCCGCGCTTCACCATTTCAGCTTGGATTGATTGCGATCCGGGCACGATCAGCGCGCGGACTCCTGCTGC
>Ga0105046_10003712_pt1 | contig 24241 bp, 23 predicted proteins | sample MAT03_FD_78385 | JGI IMG/M metagenome (GOLD analysis project Ga0105046, IMG submission 78385) | Freshwater microbial communities from Lake Fryxell liftoff mats and glacier meltwater in Antarctica - MAT-03 (megahit assembly) | ecosystem: Environmental > Aquatic > Freshwater > Ice > Liftoff...
CGGCCCGCTGGGGACCGTCACCGCCTCACGCAAGCGGGTCGGTGCACGTTCGGCCCACCTGATCAAGGATCTGCGCGTCAAGAAGGGCGACCGGATAGTCCTCCATCGCAAGGACTTCAACAGGGGCCTCCGAAAGGCGCGCCACAGCCGCGTCACCTACGGCCAGATGGCACAGGGGAAGCGGCCGCAGTTCATCTTCTCGCGCCGATTCCACTTGCTCAGCTATGACTCCGACGGGACCGGCCCGAAGCCTTCCGTGGTGGTCACCCGGATCGCCAAGGCGAAACGGATTCCGCTCTCAGCAATTCAGATCAAGTAGCTTCGGGGGAAAGGCGGGGCCAACAGGCAACTTTCGGGATCTCGCTGAATCCGGGCTCTGCTAGACGCCCAGCGAGCGGCCGATTATCTCTTTCATAATCTCGGTGGTGCCGCCGTAGATGCGGGTGACACGGTTGTCGGCCCAGGCGCGGGCGATCGGGTACTCGTTCATGTAGCCGTAACCGCCGTGGAGCTGGACGCACTCGTCGACCACGCGGCCACACATCTCGGTGGTCCACCACTTCACCTTGGCGCCATCCTCGACACTCAGCTTGCCAGCGTTGAGCGCCGTCACGCAGCGGTCGAGGTAGACCGTTCCGATGTCGATCTCGGTCTTCATCTCGGCCAGCTTGAAACGAGAGTTCTGGAAGGAACCGATCGGCTTGCCGAAAGCGGTGCGCTCCTTGACGTACTCGAGGGTCCAGTCGAGGGCGGCCTGGGCCGAAGCAACCGCGGCAACCGCGATCGAGAGGCGTTCCTGGGCGAGGTTGAAGATCAGGTACTTGAACCCCAGGCCCTCTTCGCCGAGCATGTTCTCGACCGGCACCGGCACTTCGTTGAAGAAGAGCTCGGCGGTGTCCTGGGAGTGCATACCGACCTTGTCGAGGTTGCGTCCACGCTCGAAGCCGTCCATGCCGCGCTCGATGATCACCAGGGACATGCCCTTGTGCTTCTCTTTCGGGTCCGTCTTGACGGCGGTGATGATCAGGTCGGCGTTGATGCCGTTGGTGATGAAGGTCTTGGAGCCGTCGACGACATAGTGGTCGCCGTCCTTGATCGCCTTGGTGCTCATCGAGGCGAGGTCGGAGCCGATGCCGGGCTCGCTCATCGCAACCGCGGTGATCAGGCTGCCATCGACGATGCCGGGAATCCAGCGTTCCTTCTGCTCCGGGGTGCAGTACTCCATGAAGTACGGAAAGCAGACGTCGTTGTGAAGGGTGATGCCGAGCATCGCGCCGGTCGCGCCGGCGTACTGGCCTTCCTCGGCGATCACCTGGTTGAAACGGAAGTCATCGATGTCGAGGCCTCCGTATTCCTCCGGGGCGTTCATCGCCAGCATGTTTTTCTCGCCCGCCTTGGCGAACACTTCACGCGGCATCATTCCCTCTTCTTCCCACTGCTCGAAGTTGGGGGAAACCTCATCGGCGACGAAGCGCCGTACGCTTTCGCGGAAGTCTTTGTGATCTGCTTCGAAAATCTCTCTTTCCATTCACTGAACTCTACGCAAACAGGAGCCACCAGGAAATGAAGTCCCAGGCAGCAATCGTCTTCGGAGGAGCTTCCGGTCTCGGCGAAGCCACAGTCCGCAAACTCGCAGAAGCCGGCTACACCGTGACCGTCGCCGACCTGAACGAAGAAAAGGGTCTGGCCGCGGCGGAAACCGCAGGAGGCAGTTTCGTCAATGCTGACGTCACCGACGAAGAATCGGTCAAGGAAGCGGTGGCGGCCGCCGCGGGGCAGGAGGGCGGACTTCGGGTCTGCGTGAACTGTGCCGGGGTCGGTGCGGCCAGCCGGATCGTCGGCAAGGATGGTGCCGCCGGCTTCGACGGTTACAAGTGGGCGATCGGCATCAACCTGCTCGGCACGATCAACGTGCTTCGCCTCGCCGCCGAAGCGATGGTGGGCAACGAGCCCGACGAGCACGGTCAGCGTGGCGTCTGCATCAACACCGCCTCGATCGCCGCCTACGACGGCCAGATCGGCCAGACCGCCTATGCGGCCAGCAAAGCGGGCGTGGTCGGTCTCACCCTGCCCGCGGCCCGGGATCTTTCCCGCAGCGGTGTCCGGGTGATGACGATCGCCCCCGGCCTGTTCGACACCCCGCTGCTTGCCCTGCTGCCGGAACCGGCCCGCAGGGCTCTGGGCGAGAACGTGCCTTTCCCCAACCGTCTCGGCATTCCGGATGAGTTCGGTGACCTGGCCGTCCACATCGTCGAGAACGTGATGCTGAACGGTGAAGTGATCCGCCTCGACGGCGCCCTGAGGATGGCACCGAAGTAATCAGCAGCAGTAGCCTCACTGACCGTGGATCTATTCCAGAGCATCATCCTCGGCCTGCTTCAGGGCTTGACCGAGTTCCTGCCGATCTCTTCGAGCGGGCACATCCTGATCTTCCCGGCCCTCTTTGGCTGGGAGGATCCGGGTGCGGCTTTCACTGCGGTGATCCAGCTCGGAACGGAAGCCGCGGTGCTCATCTACTTCCGCAAGGACCTCTGGGACATCACGACCACCTGGCTGCGCTCCCTGCGGGACACGTCGCTGCGCAAGGACATCAACGCCCGCATGGGCTGGTATCTGATCGCCGCCACGATCCCGATCTCGATCCTCGGCCTCGCTTTCTCGGACCAGATCGAGACCGCCGCGAGGAACCTCTGGCTGGTCGGCGCGATGCTGATCATCTTCGGCATCGTGCTCGGCCTCGCCGACAACATCGGCTCACGCAAGCGAGAGGTCGATGACCTGTCGATGCGGGATGGCATCCTGATCGGCTTCGCACAGAGCCTCGCTCTCATTCCTGGTGTTTCCCGTTCCGGCGCCACGATCAGCGCCGGTCTGTTCCTCGGGCTCAACCGGGCGGCAGCCGCAAGGTTCTCGTTCCTGCTGGCGATACCCGCCGTGGTGCTCAGCGGCTTTTATGGGCTGAGCAAGATCCTCAGCGGGGAAGAGGCGGTCGGGGTCCCGTTCATCAACGTCGCGGTGGCCACCCTGGTCGCTTTCGTCACCGGATACGCAGTGATCGCCTGGTTCCTCAAGTACCTCTCGAACAACTCGTTCGCGATCTTCGTCGGCTACCGCCTGTTCCTCGGCAGCGGCGTGCTGATCCTGATGGCCGCCGGCGTCATCTCCAACTAACCGCCCTGGCAGTTGAATCGTCCGTTCAGCGGACGATCTCACTGCCAGTCAGCGGTCAGCGTTGCGGTACTTCGGGTTGTTGCTGACGAGCGGAGCCGCGAGCACGAACGCGATCGCAGCGAACGGGCCGGCGAGGATGAAATAGAAGAGCGCCACGAACAGGTGGCCGACGCTGCCGGGAGAGTCACCGGAGTCCGGCGAGATGAAACCGACGGCGTAGCGGATCGCAATCACCAGCCAGAGCACCGCGACCAATGCGGAGATGATCGCCAACAGACCTTTGACAACCGGCCGCAGTTTCGAAGGTGGCCGGTCCATCAACCCATCCCCTGGCCGCCGTGACCTTTTCGTTCCGGGTCCGACCATGAGAGCAACGTGCCGGCGAGCAGGCCGAGCGCAACCGAGAGAACCAGCGCACCGATCGCGATGAACACGTAGCTGGAACTGGAGCCATTGGCGAAGCCGGCGAAAACATTGACGAACGACATCGCGGAAGCGCCAAGGCAGATGACGGCGAACACACCGACGAAGAAGCCGAACACCTCAATTGCCGTTTTTCCTCTGGTCCCCATGAGGGGACCATATAACCGAAGGTCAAAGAGAAGTAAACAGAAAGTCAGACAGCAGTCAGCAGGACTTCGAGGGCTACCCAGGCGACCAGCATGGCGACGGTCGGGATTTCGACGAACGACATCGCGAACGGGATCGGGACCATCGTCAGGATCCGGGATCTCGGAGCCAGGACCAGATGGATAGCGCCGATCGCCAGCACCGGCAGGAAGAGGCTTACCGCCCAGCGGCCGACCTCATCGTCGATCGCGGCGACCAGGAAGCCGGTTAAACCGGCAAGGACCAGGTAGATAGCGAGGAAAACGAGCGACCCGAGGCGTAGCTCCACGTACCGGCCGAACAGCCAGAGGCCGATCAGTGCGACCAGCACCTGCCAGAAGTTGAGGTGGGGAACCTCGCCAGCGATCGCCAGCACGAGGTTGACCAGGATCAGGCCAAAAGTTGCCCATACCGGTCCCTGCAGGTCCTGCGTGTCGCGTACAGGGATCAAGCCGCGGCTTGACCGAGGGCGGCTTCGCGCGCGCTTTCGTCCGCGTGGTAGGAGCTGCGGACCAGTGGGCCGGCGGCGACCGATTCGAAACCGAGTTCCCGGGCAGCCTTCTCGAGTGCTTCGAACTCTTCAGGGTGCCAGTAGCGGATCACCGGAAGGTGGTTCTCGGTCGGCCTGAGGTACTGGCCGACGGTCAGGATCTGGACACCGTGCTCACGCAGGATGCCGAAGGTCTCGACCATCTCGTCGAACTCCTCGCCGAGACCGACCATCAGGCCGGACTTGGTGATCACTTTGCCTTCTCCCATCTCGCGGGCCAGTCGCAGCACCCGGGCAGAACGCAGGAACTCCGAGCCCCGGCGGGCCTTCGGGTAAAGGCGCGGCACGGTCTCGACATTGTGGTTGAAGACATCGGGCCGCTCGTGGACCACCCTGGCGAGTGGCATCTCCTGCCCACGGAAGTCAGGGGTCAGGATCTCGACCTTGCACTCGGGGGCGAGGGTACGGATCGAACGGATCACACTGACGAAAGCGCTCGCCCCGTAGTCGGGCAGGTCGTCGCGGTCGACCGAAGTGATCACCGCATGCTTCAGGCCGAGCTTCTTCACCTGGTTGGCTACCTTGAGACCTTCCAGCGGGTCGTTGAAGCTCGGTTTGCCGGTCTGAACGTTGCAGAAGCCGCAGCGGCGGGTGCAGACGTCACCGAGGATCATGAAAGTCGCGGTGCCGCGCTCCCAGCATTCACCGATGTTGGGACAGGCGGCCTCCTCGCAGACGGTACTCAGGCCTTCGCTGCCGATCGTCGACTTCAGCTTGCGGTAGGTCGGCCCGCCAGGCGGCGGGACCTTCAGCCAGGAAGGCTTGCGTGAGCGGAACGGGATCGCGCCTTCGACTTCCGTGTTCGCTCCGCCCGGATTGGCGCGGGAACGGGTGACATGGATTCGCCCGGCGGGAGCTGCCTCGGTGGTCGGGGCACCGGTGGGGGAGGCTTCTGCGGTTTCAGGTGGCGGAGTCGACATCTGTTCCGCCAAGGCTACGCGGTTGCCCCGAGTGCCGTACCGGCCGCCGGGTAGAGGCCGATCGCATCCGGGCTCACGGCCTCGAAGTCCCGTCCGAGCAGGCCGCAGAGCTCCTCGCAGACCGCAATGCCGACCTCGTCCACGGCCGGAGCCGAGCCCTTCTCCAGCAGCATCGAAGTCACTTCGCAGTTCTCGATCCCGCAGGAAGTGATCCCGCTGAACGGGGCGAGGCTGCAGGAAACGTTGAGGGAAAGGCCATGGCTGGAGATGCCCTGGCTGATCTTCAGCCCGATCGAGCCGATCTTCCTGACCTGGCCCGAAGCGACCGCCGGTGCGATCGAGGCAGCCGTCGCGCCGGCCGGGATCCGTTCGCCGTGAGAGACCCAGAGACCGGTCAGCCCTTCGATCGGGGCCGCATCGACCTGCCAGCGGGCCAACGCCCGGCTCATGGCCACCTCGAGGGCATGAACGAAGCCGGGAACGTCGGCGCGGCCCACTCCTTCGGGCTGCTCACCGATCCGGCGCAGGTCGACGATCGGGTAGACCACGAGCTGGCCGGGCCCGTGGTAAGTCACCTTGCCACCCCGCGGGGTGTCGCAAACCTCGATGCCATCTGCGGCGTATTCCTCAGTCGAAAGCAGCAGGTCGGCAGGCTCGGAGCGGCGCCCGCGAGTGTAGGTGGGCGGATGCTGGAGGACCAGAAGCAGGTCGCCGACTTCGTTCCGTCGCCGCCGCTCGACAAGACGTACCTGGGCTTCGCTCATTCGCCGGTACGACCGGGTGCCGGCCTCAACCACACCGAGACTGCTGTCGCTCAGCGCCGCCACAGCTTCCAGGCGTGACGCTTCTTCGTCACGCCGACCACCCCGACCGCCGCGCTGTAAGCCGTTCCGGCGCTCGCGACCACGGCGACACTGTTCTTCGGATCGCGGCAGTCGCCGCCGCAGTCTTTCTGACCGCAGTTGCAGCTCATGCCAGCAGCCCCGGTTCTTCCAGGTTGCTCTTGACCTCGGCCAGGAACTGCGCTCCGTAGGCCCCATAGAGGATCCGGTGGTCGCAGGACAGGCTGATCTCCATCAGGTGGGCGGACGTGATTTCACCGTCACGCACGACCGGCTTTTCTGCGATCGCGCCGACCGCGAGGATGCCGGCCTGGCCGGAGTTGATGACCGCGTCGAAACCACTGACCCCGAACATGCCGAGGTTCGAGATCGAGAAGGTGCCTCCTGCGAGTTCGGGTGGTGTGATCTCGCCGGTCCTGACCCGTTCGGCCAGCCCGCGGGACTCGGCCGCGATCTCGCGCAGGTCCTTGTGGTCGGCGTCGGCGATGGTCGGCACCACCAGCGAGTTTCCGGCGGCAACGGCAATGCCGATATTGATCCTCGAATAGAGCTCGATCCGGCCGTCACGGTAGGCACCGTTGGCCTGCGGGTGGTTGCGCAGGGCGAGCGCCGTTGCCTTGACCACCATGTCGTTGAAAGAAGGCACGGCCTCGCCGTCCGCCGCGGTCCCCTTGAAAGCCGCCCGCACTTCGACCGCACGCGACATGTCGACCTCGGTGCGCAGGTAGAAGTGCGGGGCAGTTGCCTTCGATTCGGCCATACGCCGTGCGATCGTCTGCTGGAGCCTGGTCAGCTCGACGACTTCGACGTCGCCCTTCTTGGCTTCGGTGGAGCCGGCTCTGCTCTTGCCGGAAGCGGCTGGAGCAACTGCCTGGGTGGCGGTTTCTACGGATGCTGGTTTAGTTTCGGTTTCGGTCAAATCGGCCTTGACGATACGGCCATTCGGCCCGGAACCCTCGACCGTACTGAGGTCGATGCCCTGGTCTTCCGCTATGCGTTTGGCAAGCGGTGAAGCCTTGATTCGCTCCTCGTCGGGGGCTTCCGTGTGGGCGGGTGGGGAGGCATCACGTCCTCGCCGGGACGACGGCTCCGGGCGCGATACCTCCCCACCCGTCTCCACCGCCGCTTCATCTCCGCCGGACGCGCCGGCCGATTCGGAACTGCCATCACCGACCGTCGCGATCGTCTCGCCGATCGGTCGGGTTTCGTCCTCGCCCACCAGGATCTTCAGGGTCCCGGCCGCATCCGATTCGTAGACCATGCTCGCCTTGTCGGTTTCGATCTCGACCAGTTCGTCTCCGACCGCGATCTCGTCTCCATCGGCCTTCAGCCAGGAGAGGATCGTGCCTTCTTCCATAGAGTCGGTCAGCCGCGGCATGACGATGTTCATCAGCGGGCTCCTTCGGTGGCGGCGAGTGCCGCCTGGATCACGTTCTCTTCATGCGGGATCGCCGCCTGTTCCAGGCGGCGCGAGTACGGCATCGGCACGTCGGCACCGGTCACCCGCTGCACCGGGGCGTCCAGATAATCGAACGCCTGCTCGGTGATCAGAGTGGAGAGGTTCGCACCGACCCCGCCATGCGGCCAGCCCTCCTCGACGATCACCGCTCGATTCGTCTTCCTGACCGATTCGAGGATGGTGTCCAGGTCGAGCGGGCGTAGTGTTCGCGGGTCAATCACTTCGGCTTCGATGCCATGCTCGCTCGAAAGGGTCTCGGCCGCTTGCGCGGCGACATGGGCCATCTTCAGGATGCCGACGATCGTGATGTCGCTACCTTCTCGCCGGATCGCGGCTTCACCGAAACGCAGTATGTCGTCTTTTCCACCGACCTCGCCCTTGAGCCCGTAGAGGCTTTCGTGCTCGATGAAGATGACCGGGTTCTCGTCGCGGATCGCCGCTTTCAGCAGGGCTTTGCCGTCGGCCGGGGTGGAAGGACAGGCGACCAGAAGGCCGGGGATCTGAAGGTAGAGCGCCTCGAAGCTGTGTGAATGCGTCGGTCCGAGCTGATGACCGCCACCGCCCGGCATGCGGATCACCATCGGCACCCTCACGTTGCCGTTGAACATGTACGGGATAGCGGCGGCGTGGTTGACGATCTGATCGAGGGCGAGCAGTGAGAAGTTCACGGTCATCAGCTCGACCACGGGCCTGAGCCCGGCCATCGCGGCTCCGACGCCGGCACCGACGATGGTGTTCTCTGAAATCGGCGTGTCGCGCACACGGCGCTCGCCGAACTCGTCGAGTAGGCCTTCGGTGACCTTGAAAGCCCCCTGGAATACACCGACGTCCTGGCCCATGATGAAGACGTTCTCGTCGCGCCTCAACTCTTCGGCGAGGGCGTCCCGCAGGGCCTCTCGCATCCGAATCTCGGTCGGCCCGGAGTCGCCCTCGGCCACTTCCTGTTCTTCGACGTCTTCGGTTGACTTTTCGTTCACCGTCGCACCCCCGGTCGGGTCTGGTCCTCGTCCTCATCGGCGTACTCGGCTCCGGATTCGGCCAGTTCCTTGGCGACCGCCGGCGCGTCCTCGCCGTACTCGCCGCGATGTGGTTCCGGCGAACGTTCGTCGACCGCGTACCAGCCCATCGTCTCTCCGACCACGTAAAGCTCGTCGTAAAGCGATTCGAGTGAAGGTTCCGGGGAATCGTCTGCGAACTCGACCGCCTTCTTGACAGTTTCGTCAGCCTTGGCGCGAATCTCGTCGATCTCGCCGTCGTCCAGCAAGCCGGCCTCGGTCAGGGTCCGGCTGAAGTTCTCAATCGGGTCCTTCTGCTGCCACTCCTTGACTTCTTCCTTGTCGCGGTAGATCTCGGGGTCGGCTGCCGAGTGGCCGCGGTAGCGGTAGGTGGAGGCCTCGACCAGGGTCGGCTTGCCGCCGCGGGCTATCTCGAGATGCTTCTCGACCCCTTCCCGGACGGCGATCACGTCCATGCCGTCGATGCGCTCGCCGCTGATGCCGTAACCCTCGGCTTTCTTCGAAAGGTAGGTTACCGCCGAGTGCCGCTCGATCGAGGTGCCCATGCCGTAGAGGTTGTTCTCGACCAGAAAGACGACGGGCAGGTCCCAGAGCGCGGCCAGGTTCATCGTCTCACCGAAGTTGCCAGTGTTGGAGGCGCCGTCACCGAACATGCAGACGGTCACCGTGTCTTCGTCGCGGTATTGCGAAGCGAGGGCCAGACCGGCTGCCAGCGGCAGGTTGCCGCCGACGATGCCGTAGCCGCCCATGAATCGTCGCTCGCCGTCGAAGATGTGCATCGAGCCGCCGCGGCCGCCGCTGGTGCCATCGGACTTGCCGAAGAGCTCGGCCATCACGTTTTCGGCTGCTGTGCCGCGGGCGAGCGCATGGCCATGGGTGCGGTAGGTGCCGATCAGATAATCGTCATCGCGCATGACCGAGGTCGTGCCGACGATCGTTGCTTCCTCACCGATCGCCAGGTGGAGGAAACCACCTGCCTTGGCCCGCTGGTACTGGCGGCCCGCTTCCTCCTCGAACCGCCGGATCAGGCTCATCCGGCTCAACAGTTCGATACAGGTTTCGCGGTCCGGCAGCTTGGCCATGGAACTACCTTAGCGATCGTTGCTACCCGACCGTTTTTCGCATGGGAATTGAAGGTATGGCCTACGGCAACGTTTCGGCAAGGAATTGGAAACGTGCCCCGGGCAGGCCGTTCAGTCGTCTTTCGGGCGATCTATCCACTCTTTGATTACCCGGTCGAGTTCTTCCGTCTCGAGCGGTTTGCCGAGGTAATCGTCCATACCCGCTTCGATGCACTTCTCGCGGTCGCCCGTCACCACGTGGGCTGTAAGGGCGATGACGGGCAACCGGGGACCCTCCCTATCCAGTTCGATCGAACGGATCCTCCGGGTGGCTTCATACCCGTCCATCTTCGGCATCTGGCAATCCATGAGGATCAGGTCGAAGTCGCGGTCTGCCTCAAGGATCTCCAGCACCTGCTCACCATTCGAAGCGGTCACATGGCTGATGCCGCGTCCATCCAGGACCTTCTCGAGGAAGAACTGGTTCACGTCGTTGTCCTCGGCAATCAGGATCCGGCCGCGACCTCGACCGGAGGCAGCCTCGGGACTCTCACTTTCCGCCGCTTTCGGGGCACCGCCGAACATCAGGTCAGCGATCGCATCCATCATCCGGGACGGCCCCACCGGCTTGGGGATACTGATCGTTGATGCGGAGTCGACCTGCCGGGCCGCGGCTTCCAGCGTCGGACACACTACGAGTATCTTCATCGTCCGCATCCCGGGTTTCTCCGCGATTCTTGAAATCAACGTGGTCCCGTCCGGGAGTGTCAGGTTCTGGTCGACCATCAAGAGGTCGAAGGGACGACCCGAACTGCACCCCGCTTCGAGTTCGTCGAGCGCTGCTTCGGCCGTGAACGTGCTGCTCCCCTGCATTCCCCAGGCGGTCGCGTAGCTCAAGACGATTCCCGCGTCGGTTTCGTCGCCGTCAGCGACCAGAAACCTCAGGCCACGCAGGTCGACTCCGGCGGGGTGCCCGCCCTTACCGACTCCTGAACCGAACGGGAGGTCAACAACGAAAGTGCTGCCCTCCCCGGACACACTTTCAACTGCGATTCTTCCTCCCATCAGCCGTACGAGTTCCGAGGTGATCGCCAGTCCGAGTCCGGTACCACCGAATTCTCGGGTAGTGCTGATGTCGGCCTGGGTGAACGCCTCGAACAGGCTGGCCTGGGCTTCGGCAGAGATGCCGATTCCGGTGTCCTTAACCTTCAGGGTCAGCCCGCGCTCGCCCGGGATGTGACCGAGCCTGGCGTCCAGTGTGATCTCACCCTTGGCAGTGAACTTGATCGCGTTGCTCAGGAGGTTGATCAGCACCTGCTTCAGCCGCAGTTCGTCCCCATTGACCATTTTCGGAATGTCGGGGTCGATAAAGACATGGAAAGCAAGATTCTTCTTCTGCGTCATCGGTGTCACGACCTCGCAGGCCGCAGATATTGCCAGGCGCAGATCGAAATCCCGGGCATCAATCTCAAGATGTCCGGCCTCGATCTTTGAGAAGTCGAGGATCTCGTTGATCACGTCCATCAGGGCGCCTCCCGACCTGACAGCGGTGTTGATGTACTCCCTCTGCTCGTCGCCAAGTTCGGTGTTCCGGAGCAGGGACATCATGCCGATGACCCCGTTCAGCGGAGTCCTGATCTCATGGCTCATGTTGGCAAGGAAGTTCGACTTCATTCGCGATGCCTCTTCCACGGTCGCGATCGAAGCATTCAGCTGGTGATCGCGTTCTGCGAGAGCCTCGGCCATCACATTGAACGAGTGGCCAAGGCCCGCGATCTCGCCTACACCCTCCTCCGGAACCCTCACTCCGAGATCTCCTTCGCTCAGGTTGCCGGCTGCGTGGGCGACTTCGCGTACCGGACGCAGAATCCGCAGTGTTACGTAGGTACCGATCGAAATCAGGTAGATGAGTGAACCGATCCCACCGACGACCGACAGCACGATCGCCCGGTCCGAGATGGTTCCCGAGCTCGACTCTTCACCTTCGAGGACCGGCTCCTGTGAAGAGATGAGGTTCTTGAAACCGACGGTTACGGTCCGGGCTGGTAGCTGACCTTTCAGGTAACTGTCGATGGCGCGGTTCAGTTCATCGACCTGCGTCCGGTCGCTCGAAGAAACTGCGAGCTCGGCCATCAGGTCCTGCTGGACGCGTAGTTCACCGTCGTTGTCGCTGAACAATGCCGCCTGCGCCTTAGATGCCGTAATCACCAGCCGGCCCGACCCCGAAGTTTCCTCCGTGTTGTCGTTGAGACGCATCAGGGACGAAACGAGCAGGACCGTAAAGATGAGAGCGGTGAGTGCCGCTCCGATGGCAACGGTCACCGTGGGCGCAACCAGCCCGATTCGCCGATTCTCAACGGATGCCAAGGGGGATCGTTTTTTCGAACTCAACGCACCAACGTTAGCGCCAAACGGCGACACCGCGCCCCGGGTTCCAGAATAAATCTGCTCCCGACTCGTGAGGTGGAGGCATGGAAGGGTCGCTCGGCGATCACCTTTGACGCATACGTCGAGGAGTTCTTTGTGTTCAGGAGCTTCCTCGGCTGAATCAGGCTTCCGGGTCAAGCCACTTGCCAAGCACCCGATCGAGCTCCTCGATCTGCAATGGCTTGGCCAGGTAGTCGTCCATGCCCGCCGCGAGGCATTTCTCCCGGTCGCCCTCCATCGCGTGGGCGGTCATCGCGATCACCGGCATGTGCGGCAACTCCTCGTTGACCTCGCGGGTGCGCAGCCTCCTGGTTGCGTCGTAGCCGTCGAGCTCGGGCATCTGGCAGTCCATCAGCACCAGGTCGAAGTCCTGGTCCTTTTGGCCCAGCATCTCCAGGGCTTCGAGTCCGTTCGAAACCACCTCGAAGCTGTAACCCTTGCCTGCCAGTACTTCGCTGAGGAAGAACTGGTTGATCTCGTTGTCTTCGGCCATCAGGATGCGACCGGTCCCCGGGACCCACCCACCGGGAGAGGAGGAAGTCACCTCGGGCCCCACACCCTCATGCAGCGCCGAAACGATCGTGTCGAGCAGCCTCGACTGGCTGATCGGCTTGGGCAGGTAGATCACGCCTGGCCCGTCGGATTCCTTTGCGGCCTGGGAGCGTGTGTTGGTCAGCATGATCACCCTGGCCGAACGCAGCGAGGGGGACGATTCGATCCGCTCGGATATGGCGGTTCCCGCCGACGTGTCAAGATCGGAGTCGAGCAGGACCAGATCGAACGGTTCACCGACCACGGCCGCGTCATGGAGAAGGTCCATCGTCTTCTGAGCTTCGGCGACCGTGGTCGCGCGCATGCCCCAGGCGGTCGTGTACGAATCCAGAATGCCCCTCCCGGTCTTTTCGGGATCGGCGATCAGCACCTTCAGCCCACGAAGTTCAGCCTTGGCCGCGGGACGCTCGCCCTGTCCCTGAGGCTCGCCGAAAGGCAGATCCAGGGTGAAGACGCTGCCGACGCCCGGCTCGCTCTCGACGTGGATCACACCGCCCATCAGCCGGGCCAGCTCATAACTGATCGCGAGGCCGAGGCCGCTTCCGCCGAACCGGCGGGTGGTGCTGACGTCCGCCTGGGTGAACGCGTCGAACAGCGTATTGACGGCTTCCGGTTCGATGCCGATGCCGGTATCGCGGACCTTCACGAGGACGTGAGAGCCGAGGCTGGTCCGTTCACCACGGTTCACGTCGACCACGATCTCGCCATCGGCGGTGAACTTGATCGCGTTCGTGATCAGATTGGTCAGGATTTGAATCAGGCGGGCCCGGTCGCCGTGGGCGATGCGCGGGACTTCAGGATCGATGTACAGGTGGAGCTGTAGCTCTTTCTGGTGGGCCTGGGCCGACACCACATCACAGGTCGCGTCGATCGCCTGTGGCAGGTTGAAGTCATGGGGGTCGATCTGGAGCCGGCCGGCTTCGATCTTGGAGAAGTCGAGGATGTCGTTAATCACCGTCATCAGGGCATCGCCAGATGCCCTGGCGGTGCGCACGTACTCACCTTGTTCGGGGTCGAGCTCGGTCCGTTCGAGCAGGGTGGTCATGCCCATTACCCCGTTCAGCGGGGTGCGGATCTCATGGCTCATGTTCGCGAGGAAGGAAGACTTGAGACGGGAGGCTTCTTCGACGTTTTCGATCGAGCCTTCCAGCTGGCGGTTGGAACGGAGCAGTTCGCGGTTTCTCTGCTGAAGAGAATCAGCCATGCGGTTGAACGAGTGGGCCAGGGCACCGACCTCGCCGCGTCCACCCTCCGGAACCCGGGTTTCCAGCTGGCCATCGGAAAGCCTGCGCGCGGCCTGCGCGACGACCCTGACCGGCCGCAGGATCTTCACGAGCAGGTACCGGCTGACTATCGCCAGCAGGATCAGTGAACCGAGCAGTCCAATCGCAGAGAGGATCAGCGCCCGGTCGGCGACACTCTTCGAGTTTGACCTCTGGTCCGTCACCCGGCCCTGCTGGACAGCATTCAGCTCATCGAATTCGCCCCTCAGCGAGTCGACCAGATCTTGACCTTCAGCGATCAGCGCGCGCTTCTCGGCCAGGTTTGCTTCACCGACCCTGGCGGCGGCCGGCTTCGCGTGGTCCTCGACGTAAGAGTCCAGCGACGCGTTCAGGCGCTCGACCTGGAATTCTTCACCTTCTTCGTCCGCGTACACGGGCAGCAGTTCCTGCTGCGCGGTGAGGCTCGTGAGGCCCCCGTCGTAGGCCTCGAGAAAATCCGGGCTGTCCGTTAGCAAGACGCCGCGCACACCGGTCTCGAGGTCGATCACCGCGCGCTCGGCACGAGAGAGCGTCAGCAGCATGTTGGCCGAGTTGGCGGCACTGGTGATGTTTGTCCTGAGGGACAGCGAAGAAAACAGCAGCACCGTGAAAGCAGCGGCGATCAGGAATGCAGCGATTCCCAGGGTGGTTGCCGCCAGAGCGATGATGCTCCAGCCGCGCTTCTTCTGGCGGCGATCGACGCGGGGCTGACCGTCGTTTCCAGCACCGGTCACTGGATCTCGCGCCAGGTCTCGGCGCAGTAGTCGAAGCGCCCGATCTTTTCGCGCATATGGCTGCCCGTACTCATCAGGACGGTGATGTCACGATCAACGAATTCACCAGCGGCACTCAGCATACCCGCGGTTGGTCCTGATGCGAACGCGCGCCGAGGGGGTGGCCGATAACCTCCAGCTATGGACAGCCTCGATCAGGGAGTCCTTGACCGCCTCGGCAAGGACATGGGCGGCGAGACCGCCGTCGCCAGGATCGTCTCGATGTACCTCGGCAAGCTTCCGGCCGAAGCAGAGTCGCTTAACGTGTCTGCGGGCAAGGGTGACATGGACGCGCTTCGTGAGAATGCCCACCGCCTCAAGTCGAGCACGGCGATGCTCGGTGCCACCCGTCTCGCCGGGCTGCTCGCCGAGATCGAAACTTCGGCCAAAGACGGCGACGCCGAGGCAACTGCCCGCTGGCTCAGCGAGTTCGACCAGGAACGGATCCGGGTCGAACGCGACATGAGGGCCCGCTACCCCGGTTAGGCGTGTGTCGCCCAGCCGTCCACGGCGCGGGCCCCTTCGAGCACGGCTTCGGAGATGGTCGGGTGGGGATGCATGATGCGCTGGAGTTCCTGGATGCCACCTTCGAGGGCGATCACGGCGACCAGTTCGGCGATCATGTCGCAGGCCCGGTTGCCGACGATGTGGGCGCCGACGATCTCACCGTACTTCTTGTCGACCACCAGCTTGACCATGCCGTCGCGGTCGTCGTAGACGGTTCCGGCTCCGACCCCGCCGAGCTTGAACTTTCCGACCTTGACGTCGTGGCCGGCTTCCTTGGCCTGGACTTCGGTGAGTCCGACACTCGCGACCTGCGGGTGGCAAAAGGTGGCTCCGGGAACCAGGTCGAGGTTGACCGGTTCGGTTTCCGCACCACTGATGTGCTCGGCGGCAACCACGCCTTCTTCCATCGCCTTGTGGGCGAGGGCGGGACCGGGGACGATATCGCCGATCGCGTAGATCTTTTCGTTCGAGGTGCGCTGGTATTCGTCGACCTTGACCTTGCCGCTCTCGTCGAGTTCGACCTTGGCCGCATCGAGGCCGAGGGCCTCGACATCGGGCTTGCGGCCACCGGCAATCGCCAGGTAGTCGACTTCGGCGGAGTTGTCGCCATAGGTGAACTTGACCGAGCTGTCGGTGACTTCGACGTTCTCGACCGGGGTGCCGGTCGAGACTTCGATGCCCTGCTTCTTGAAAGTGCGTTCGACCACCCGGACCACATCCTTGTCTTCGGCCGGAAGGATCTGGTCGAGCATCTCGATCAGCTTCACCTCGGTGCCGAACCGGATGTAGGCGGAAGCGATCTCGGCTCCGGACGCACCGGCACCAACCACGGCAATCGACTTCGGATGCTCTGGCAGGGACCAGGCACCCCAGGTGTCGACCACCCGGTCGGAGAACTCGACTCCGGGAATCGACTGCGCGACGGAACCGGTGGCGATGATCACCTTGCCAGCTTCATAGGTCGTATCACCGACTTTCACGTTGCCGTCTTCGGTCAGGCTGCCTTCGCCTTCGATGAACTCGATCTTGTTCTTCTTGAAGAGGCCGTTGACTCCGCCTTCGAGGCTTGCCGAAACGTCGGTGCAGCGCTGGCCGAGGGCCTCCCAGTCGAGTTCAACACCAGAGACCTTGACCCCGATGTCGGCGCTGTTCTTCGCATCGTCCAGAACTTCGGCCGTGTGGAGCATCGTCTTCGCCGGGATGCACGCGTAGTTCAGGCAGCGCCCGCCCGCCTTGTCTTTCTCGACGACCGCGGTGGTCTTGCCGAGTTGGGCGGCCCTGATGGCGGCAACGTAACCGCCCGGTCCACCCCCGATAACGATTAGGTCGAACGAGGTTTCAGCCATGGTCAGCCGAGACTACCGAACCTCGCCGGTGTCAGTCCTGGTCCGGGGTGACCGAACTCTGGAACTTGAATCCACGCTCGTAGAAGCCGGTGCGAAGGTCGCTGTTCCGGTCGCCGAACATGGCGATCAGCTTGTGGCCACGCCGTTTGACGATCTCGGCCCGCTACGAGTTCTTGTTAATGAAAACTACTGCCGGACCGCGGCGTTGCGTTTCACGCCCAAACCCGCCCAAAGGGCTTCCCGTTTGTTCAGCGCTGCCCGGGCCGCTCCGGCATCTGGAGCCTGGCCATCGCTTTGACCATGAAGAAGAAGAGCAGCGAGAGTCCGATCAGCAGCAACACCGTGCTGACGATCTGGAGCAGCGTCGCGGCCACGACCAGTCCCAGAACACAGGCGAGGATAAGCAGCATCAGCAGCATCTGAAAACCGAGCACCGCCCAGTAGCGAGCTTTCCACATGCCCCAGGCCATCAGCGTGAAGATGGCGGCCAGGCCCGCCCACTGGGCGATGTTGACCTGCTGACCATCGACTTCGGTGCCAGTCACCAGGGCGAAGATCGTCGAGCCCCACAGGATCAGCGAAACCACGATCGCGAAGACGGCCCCGACTGTGACCACGGTCGGGCGCTCGCCCGGTTCGAGCGGCTCCAGTGAGTCACGCACTTTCTGGTTCTTGACTTCGGCCTTGGCGTAACCGGCCTTCATCGCGCCGGGGCCGTCGGAGGGCGTGGTGTCCTCCTGGGGTGCCGCGCCGTTCTGGGGCGATGCGACCGGGCGCTGCTTGCGTCGGCCGGAACGCCGCGGATTCTCAGCCACCGGGAGCCACCTCGGCACCGACCGCGGCGAAAGCCCGGCGCAGCCGGGCTGCTGCTGCCGCCGGGTCATCGGCGTCGCGGATTGCCCGGACCACACATAGCCGGCGGGCGCCGGCAGCGAGGACCTCTCCGACGTTGTCGAGGTCGATGCCGCCGATTGCGAAGAACGGGACCGTCGTATGGGTCGCGGCGTGTTTCACCAGTTCGAGGCCGACCGCAGGGCGGCCCGCCTTGGTCGGGGTTTCCCAGACCGGGCCGACACTGATGTGGTCGACTCCGGAAGCGGCGGCGATCTGTTCTTCGCTGTGGGTGGAGAGGCCGATCAGGCCGTCCTTGCCGACGATCCGCCGGGCCTCTTCCACCGTCACGTCGTCCTGGCCGACGTGCACTCCGTCGGCGCGGCACGACACGGCCAGCTCGGGGTCGTCGTTGATCATGAAAGGCACGCCGTAGGTGTCGCAGATCCTTCGGAAGGTCTGGGCGGAGCGTTCGATCGTCCGCAGGTCGCCGTCCTTTTCCCGCAGCTGGACGATGTCGACACCGCCGTCGAGAGCGGCCCGCAGCAGGGGTTCAGGGTCTTCGCCACCGGGTCGGGCATCACACACGAAGTACAGCCGCGCATTGCGTAGCCGCTCACGCCGCAAGGCCCCGATACCGTCTAGTGAAGAAAAGCTCATTAAGGCAGTATCCCGCACTCGCAGAACATGAACTCCACAGACACCGAAAACGCCAGCAGCAGCTACGACGCGGTGATTGTCGGGGCCGGGATCATCGGGCTTGCCGCCGCGTGGGAGCTCCACTCGCAGGCCTACTCGGTCCTGGTAATCGATCAGGGCCGCCCCGGCGGGGCCACCACCAACGTCGCAGCAGGCATGCTGGCCCCGGTCGGCGAACTCGACTTCGGTGAGCCGGAACTGCTGGAGATGAACATGATTTCCGCTGGCATGTACCCGGAGTTCGTCGCCTCGGTGGAACGGGTCTGTGGCGGCTTGCTCGGTTACCGGCGCACCGGTGGCATCCATGTCGCCCTCGACCGCGACGAAGCCGCCGAACTCAAACGCACCTTCGACCTCCAGCTCGAATCGGGAGTGCGGGCCGAATGGCTCGGCCCCGGCGCGGCACGGGAACTGGAACCGGGCCTTTCGCCCGGTCTCACCGGGGCGGTGCTGGTCGAGGACGACGGGGCGATAGATCCCCGGGTGCTGGTTTCCGGCCTGCTCGAAGCGATGGTCGAAGAAGGAGTGGAAGTCAGAACCGGAGAGGCGGTGACCGGCATCCGTCGCAAGCACGGCCGGGTGGACGGTGTTGAGGTCGGTGGCAACCGGATCCGAACCCGCAACGTGGTTGTCGCGACTGGCAACGAATCAGGCCGGGCCGAGTGGATACCGGCCGAGTGTCGACCACCCGTGCGTCCGGTCAAGGGGCAGATCGTCGAACTCAAGGGTGATCCCGCCGATCCGGTCTGCGAGCGCATACTCGCCTCGGAAAGGGTCTATCTGGTGCCGCGCCGCGACGGCCGCCTGATCGTCGGCGCCACCGTGGAAGAGATGGGCTTCGATTCGAAAGTGACCGCCGGCGGGATTCACGAACTGCTGCGCGAGGCCTACCGGTTGCTGCCCGAAGTTGCCGAACTCGAATTCGTCGACGCGGTCGCCGGCCTGAGGCCGGGAACGCCGGACAACCTGCCGGTGGTCGGGACCACCGCGATCGAAGGCCTGATCATGGCGACCGGCCATTATCGCAACGGCATCCTGCTGGCGCCTATCACCGCCCGGGCAGTCGCTGACCTGGTCGGCGGCGCCGAGGTCTGCGGCCCGATGGCCGCCGCTTCACCGGGGCGGTTCGTATCGAAGAAGGCGGGAGCGGCCCGTTGATGATCCAGCTGAACGGGGAACCCCGCCAGGTCGAAGACGGGACGACCTTGGAACGGCTGGTCGAACTGGCGGGAGCCGACCCTTCCCGCCGCGGAGTCGCGGTGGCGCTCGCGGGCGAAGTCGTGCCCCGGTCCGAGTGGCGGACGACGACCGTCAACGATTCGGACGAGGTGGAAGTCGTCGCCGCGATCCAGGGTGGCGCGGAAGAGTGGCAGCTTGGCGGCCGCAAGTGGGGTTCACGCCTGATCGCCGGAAGCGGCGGTTTCCGTTCGCTGGGTGCGATGGAAAGTGCTCTCGGCATCTCCGGCACCGAGATCGTCACGGTCGCTCTGCGGCGGCTCGACCCGGCCGCCCAGGGCTCGGTGATGGAAGTGGTCGAAAAGCTCGGCCTGTTCGTTCTGCCGAACACGGCAGGCTGTTACACCGCCCGCGACGCAGTCAAGACCGCGAAACTTGCACGTGAGGCTTTCGGCACCGAGTGGATCAAGCTCGAAGTGATCGGTGACGACCGCAGCCTGCTGCCGGACTCGGTCGAGCTGCTGCGCGCGGCCGAAGAACTGGTCGGCGACGGTTTCACGGTCCTGCCTTATACGAACGACGACCCGATCCTGGCGAAACGGCTGGAGGCAACCGGGTGCGCCGCAGTTATGCCGCTCGGCTCGCCGATCGGTTCGGGTGCCGGAATCCGCAACCCGTACAACATCGCGATCATCGTCGAGAACGCGGAAGTGCCGGTGATCCTGGACGCCGGCATCGGCACCGCCTCGGACGCCACCGAGGCCATGGAACTCGGCTGCGACGCGGTTCTGCTCGCTTCGGCGATTTCCCGGGCCGGCGACCCCGACCTCATGGCCTCGGCCATGAGGTCGGCCGTTGAAGCCGGTCGCGCTGCCTTTCTGGCGGGCCGCATACCGAAGCGACTCTACGCCGAAGCTTCGACTCCGGAAGAGGGACTTCCCGGTCTCGGATGAGGTGGCAGGGCTGCGAAGTCCGGTTTCTTCATATCCTTGTCGGGCCCCCTTAGCTCAGGTGGTTAGAGCTGCAGGCTTTTAACCTGTGAGTCCTCGGTTCGAATCCGAGAGGGGGCACTTCAAAGGCTGCGATAGCTCAGTGGCGGAAATGCCGATGCCGGGTGAAGACCATCGCGGTCTCCGACTCGTCGCAGGCTTCGATCACTTCGCCGTCGCGCTTCGATCCGCCGGGCTGGATGACCGAGGTCGCCCCGGCTTCGATCGCGGCGGCGGGACCGTCGGCGAAGGGGAAGAAAGCATCCGAGGCCATCGCGCAGCCGGTGAGCAGGTCGTTCGCTTCGTCGCCATGCGCGCCACGGCACTTCTCGATCGCCAGACGGGTCGAGTCGACCCGGCTCATCTGGCCGGCGCCGATGCCGAGGGTGACACCGTCCTTGACCAGGACGATCGCGTTCGAGCGGACATGGCGGCAGACTGTCCAGGCGAAAAGCATGTCGTTCCAGTTGTCCTCTGAAGGCTGGGCCTTGGTGACGACTTCCATCATCTCGCGCTGCTCGGGCTCGCCGTCGCGGTCCTGGACGAGGATGCCGCCACGGACCCGCTTCATGTCCTTTTCGCGGGAGTCCGGGTGTGGCGAAGCCTGGTCGGTGAAGATCCGGATCGCCTCCTTCTGCTGAAGGACTTCGAGTGCGTCGTCGTCATATCCGGGCGCGATCAGCACTTCGACGAAGTTCTTGTGCAGGGCTTCAGCCAGGGCCCTGTCGACCTGCTGGTTGATCGCGATGACCCCGCCGTAGGCGGACATCGGGTCACAGTCGCGGGCACGTTCGTAAGCGTCGAGCCCGCTGTCGCCGAGGGCGACACCACAGGGGTTGTTGTGTTTGACGATCACGCAGGCCGGACCTTCGAGATCGGCCAGCAGTTTACGGGCCGAATCGAAGTCGAGCACGTTGTTGAAGGAAAGGGCGCGGCCGTGGATCTTGGCCAGGTCGGTGAGCACGTGGCTCTCGAGGCCGACCTCGGAGTAGAAGGCGGCGCGCTGGTGCGGATTCTCGCCGTAGGAGAGGTCGAGTTGCTTTTCGTAGGCGATGACCCGGTGCTCGGGGAACGCTTCGTAGGACTCGGAGAACCAGCGGGAGATCGCCGAGTCGTAACGCGCGGTCTGGGCGAAGGCCTCGTTGGCCAGCCAGTGGCGAGTCGAGGCGGACACCTCGCCATCGGTTTCTTCCATCTCGGCGAGGATCGCGTCGTAACACTCGGGTTTGACCGCGATGACCACGTCTTCGTGGTTCTTCGCCGCGGCACGGATCATTGTCGGTCCGCCGATATCGATGTTCTCAATCGCGTCGCGCGCGGTGACGTCTTCCCGGGCGACCGTCGCTTCGAACGGGTACAGGTTCACGCAGACCAGGTCGATCGGCGGGATGTCCTCGGATTCGAGCACCGCAACATGGGCCGGATCGGAGCGGCGGGCAAGGATCGCGGCATAGATCCTGGGGTGCAGGGTCTTGACCCGCCCGTCCATGATTTCCTGCTGGCCGGTGAACTCGGAAACGTCGATCACGCTGATGCCGGCGTCGCGCAAAGCCTGCGCGGTGCCACCGGTCGAGAGGATTTCGACCCCTGAACGGACCAGTCCCGCGGCGAAGTCAGTGACGCCGGTCTTGTCGGAAACCGAGATCAGGGCACGCTTCACCTTGATCGGGCCGTTGGTCGGATCGATGTTGTCCATCTCCACCTTTACTGGTCGATGATTACTTGACGGGGACTCTCGGCAGCGATCCTAACCCTGCCTTCGCTGATCATGCCGATCGCCTCCGGGTAGATCTCGTGCTCGATCGTGTGGATCGCTTCTTCGAGGTCATCGCGGTCCCAATTTGCAGGAATATTGACGGCACGCTGAAGGATGATCGGCCCGGTGTCGGTTCCTTCGTCCACGTAATGGACGGTCACACCGGTCACCCGCACTCCATGCTCGATCGCCTGGCCGATCGCGTCGAGACCGGGGAACGACGGCAGCAGGGCGGGGTGAACGTTGATGATGCGGCCGCGGAAGCGGGCCACGAACTCGGGTGATACGAGCTGCATGTAGCCGGCCAGCACGACAAGGTCGGCGGTCAGCGAATCGATCCAGTCGGCCATCGCGAGGTCGCGGGTCAGGCGGTCGCCGTGGCGTTCACGGGTGAAGACCCCGGTCTCGATCTTCGCCGAGCGCGCCCGCTCGAGGGCAAAGGCATCAACCTTGTCCGAGCCGACCCCGACAACCTCGACCCGCCCCTCGCCATGCAGCCGGTCGATGATCGCCTGGAGGTTCGTACCGCCCCCCGAAGCGAGAACGACGATGCGGAATGCCGGATCGGCTGAGCTCACGCTTCCATCCTTCCGTATTGGGGCGGAACCGGGTTCAGCGGCTGACGGGCAGGACCGCGATCTCTTCGAGATCGAACTTGCCGTCTGCTTCTTCGGGGTCATCGCCGAGCGGGTAGTTGCCGGTGAAACAGGCGTCGCAATGGACCGAGGCGGGCGTGCCGACGGCTTCGTAGACACCCTCCATCGAGAGGTAGGCGAGCGAGTCCGCGCCGACTTCCTCGGCGATCTCGTCGATCGTGCGGTTGTGGGCGACCATCTCTTCGCGGCTCGACATGTCGACTCCGTAATTGCATCCGTAGCGGATCGGCGGGGCCGAGATCCGCAGGTGTACTTCCCTGGCGCCGGCATCGCGCAGCATCTTGACGATCTGGCGGGTGGTGTTTCCACGCACAATCGAATCGTCGACCACGACGACCCGCTGGCCGGAAACGATCTCCGGCAGAGGATTGAACTTCATTCGCAGGCCGTGCTTGCGAAGTTCCTGGCCGGGCTGGATGAAGGTGCGGGCGACGTAACGGTTCTTGATCAGACCGTCGTCCTGGGGCAGGCCGGAGGCACGGGCGAAGCCGCGGGCGGCCGGGGTGCCGGAGTCGGGAACGGAGATCACGAGGTCGGCTTCGACTGGTGCTTCACGCCAGAGAATCTCACCCATATTGCCGCGTACCGTCTGGAGGCGTTTGCCTTCCAGTTTGGTGTCGGGCCGGGAAAAGTAGATGTGCTCGAAGACGCAGTGGGCGGTGCGATCGGACGTGACCACCTGACGGGATTCGAGACCACGCTCGCTGAGCGAGACCATCTCGCCGGGGCTTACCTCACGGACCAGCTCGGCGCCGATGATGTCGAAGGCGCAGCTCTCGGAGGCGAACACGTAGCTGCCGTCGGGCATTTTGCCCAGGGACAGGGGCCGAATGCCGAGGGGATCACGGAAAGCGACGATCGCGTGTTTGGTCATGACGACAGTCGAATAGGCGCCTTCGAGTTGCGGCATGACGTTGGCGACCGCGTCTTCCACGTGGCGCCCGTAGTCGACCGAGATCATCGCGGCGATGATCTCGGAGTCGGTGGTGCCACGGAAGTTCAGGCCTTTGCGGCGCAGGCGGTTGTAAAGATCGACCGCGTTGGTCAGGTTGCCGTTGTGGGCGAGGGCGAGTTCACGGCCATCATCCCGCCAGATCGGCTGGGTGTTCTCCCAGGAGCCGCCACCGGTGGTCGAGTAACGAACATGGCCGATCGCCATGTCGCCGGTCAGGGCCCGCAGCTTGTCTTCGTTGAAGACCTGGGAAACGAGTCCGGCGTCACGCATGGTGGTGATGTGACCGCCCTCACAAGTGGCGATGCCAGCCGATTCCTGTCCCCGGTGCTGGAGCGCGTAGAGGCTGAAGTAGGCGAGTCTGGCTACGTCGTGTCCTGGCGCATAAACGCCGAACACACCACATTCGTCACGCGGTCCTTCGCGATCCAGGACATTCTGTTCGCTCAAGGTCTGGAGTCCACCTGTTGCATTGGAAGAGAGGGCGTAGGCGGTCTACCTACATGAGCAGAGTAGCAGCGCCGCGGACCGGTCTCGCAGTTCTGTCCGCAAATCACGGCAAATTCTACCGATTAGCCCTTGTCATTCTGGGGTAGAACTGAAGCATGGCAGGAGATACAGGCTTCAGTTCACAGGACGCCCAGTCCGATTTTTCCCAGGCCCGGCGTCGTCAGGTAATGCGCCGTC
>Ga0105046_10003714_pt1 | contig 24231 bp, 21 predicted proteins | sample MAT03_FD_78385 | JGI IMG/M metagenome (GOLD analysis project Ga0105046, IMG submission 78385) | Freshwater microbial communities from Lake Fryxell liftoff mats and glacier meltwater in Antarctica - MAT-03 (megahit assembly) | ecosystem: Environmental > Aquatic > Freshwater > Ice > Liftoff...
CTCCGGCCGCCGCGTCATTCTCACGGAGGAATGCGACTGGATCGGCGGCCAGCTCACCGCCCAGGCCGTGCCGCCCGACGAGCACGGCCGGATCGAGCGCTTCGGCTGCACCGCCAGCTACCGCCTTTACCGTGACCAGGTCCGCGCCCACTACCGGACTTTCTACCCGCTGAAACCCGGCCCGCGCGACTACCCCTACCTGAACCCCGGCAACGGCTGGGTCTCCCCGATCTGCCACGAACCGCGCGTCGGTCTCTCCGTCTTGCACGCGATGCTCGCCCCCCACGTGACCGCCGGACGCCTGCTCATCTGGCCCGAGCATGTTCCCGTCGCCACCGAGACCGCCGGCGCCGACCGTCTCGGCGCCGTCATCCTCCGCGACCGGCGCACCGGCCGCGACGTGCGCGTCGCCGCCCCGTACTTTGTCGACGCGACCGAAAACGGCGATCTCCTCCCGCTCGCCGGCATCGAACACGTCACCGGGGCCGAAGCCCGCGCCGACACCGGCGAACCCGACGCCAAGGACTTCGCCCAGCCCGACAACATCCAAGCCTTCTCGTTCTGCTTTGTGATGGACCACGATCCTGAGGCGAGCCACGTCGGCCCCGAGCCGGAAAACTACCGCTACTGGCGCAGCCATGTGCCGGCGCTCTCGCCGCCCTGGCCCGGCCCCTGGCTCGGCTGGAACGGCCTGAATCCGCGCACCATGGAGGTGTTTCCCTATCGGTTCGACCCATCCGGCGAACCGACCGGCCCCTTCGGCGGCCTGTGGGGCTTCCGCCGCATCCTCGACCGGAAGCTTTTCGTCGACGGTGCCTTCCCGAGCGACCTCTGTCTCGTAAACTGGCCGATGATCGACTACATCGGTGGCCACCTTCACGGCAACGATCCCGTCGCCCGCGCCCGACACATCGCCACCGCACGCGAACAGAGCCTGGCCCTGTTCCACTGGTTGCAAACCGAGGCACCTCGGCCCGACGGGGGCGCCGGTTGGCCCGGCCTGCGGCTCCGCGGCGATGTGACCGGCACGACGGACGGCCTCGCGAAAATGCCCTACATCCGCGAATCCCGGCGTATCCAAGCCGCGTTTACAGTCCGCCAACAGCACGTCGCCCAATCCTGCAGGCCGGGCGAAACGCTGGCTGAAACCTTCGAGGACAGCGTGGGCATCGGCTACTACCGCATCGATCTGCATCCGACCACCGGTGGCGACAACTACCTCGATGTCGGCAACCTTCCCTTCCAGATCCCCCTCGGCGCGCTGATCCCGAAACGCTTCGAGAACGTCCTGCCCGCCGCGAAGAACATCGGCACCACCCACATCACCAACGGCTGCTATCGCCTCCACCCGATCGAGTGGAACATCGGCGAGGCCGTCGGCGAACTGCTCGCTCACTGCCACGATCGAGGCCTGACACCCCGCCAAGTCCATCGCGACCACGCCCGCCGCGCCGCTTTTCAGGCGCGGCTCGTGGCTCGCGGATTCGAGCTCGCCTGGCCCAAGGACCTCGATCTCGAAGCCGGCGACCCGCACGCCCACGCGAGTTACCTGTACTACTGAAAGCCGGCGCCGGCCTGATCCCGGGACGTCACCAGCGTGCCGTTTTCCACGGCGAAGGGTAGACCCGCAGTTAGCCCGAGCACAGCCGGCGCAAAAGCCCGGCCAGCTCGGGTTTGCCGATCTGCCGCCTGGCAATCGCGATCATCGCCGCGTAAAGTTCGTCGGTGTGCCGGGGGACAGTCTGCCCGTTGAGCCGCAGGAACGTCAGCGCGGCTGCCATGCCGGTGCGTTTGTTGCCGTCGAGGAAGGCCTGCGACTCGGCCAGATGAAAGGCGTAGGCCGCCGCCACCTCGAAGAGGTCGCCCTGGGCGTAAAACCAGATGTTGCGTGGGTGCATGACGGCGCTCTTGAAGGCGGAGGCGTCGCGCAAGCCATCCTGGCCGCCGTGCTGCTCCAACGCGTAGCCGTGCAGCGCGGCGACCTGCGGCACCGATAAAAAGGCCGGCTCGTCGCTCACTGGCTGAGCTTGCGCATCAAGTCCGCGTGCTCGCCAAAAACCCACTTCGCCGCCTCGTCAAACGCGCGGTCGTCAGCCTCGCGCACCTGCGTGCGGTTGACGTCCAACGCATGCACGAAGTCGAGCACCTTGGCGCGTTCAGTCGGCGGCAGGGCTTTGATTTGGTCGATGACTTCGTAGGCGGTCATGGATGCGAACATACACAGGGGGGGTTGGTGGGCAAGCCGGGCGTTTCGAACCCTGCCGCCGAGAGGCAGCGCGCGGACACCTACTGGAGCCGGCGGATCGCTATTCCAACGTGGCCGCCCGATCGGCGCTCACGACCGTAAAGGCCGGCGATGAATTGCGCGTGGCCTTGGAGCTGAACAACCCGGCAACCCGCCTGGCCCTTCAGGTGCAAACCGACGATTATCACAGGGTCGGCTGGGCTCCGCGTTACTTGATCGAAGACTTGAATCAGGCCATCGACGAATCGCCCGACGCCGTTTGCGCGAAGGTGGTGAAAGTGAATCCCGCGCCGGCTCCCGCCAATCAGCGCATCTTGGTGGAACCGACCGGTCGCTTGCCCGACGGACACAGCCTGATGTCGTCGTCAGATTTTCAGCTCTTGGTTCGATGAGCTGGATCGGGTCGTGGCGGACGGGGTCGGTCCTTACTTTTCAACCTCAATCAGAGTCCGTCCTCAATGTGGCCGAGGTTTCCGTCTCGAGCCATTTCGGCCTTTTTGCCGACTTCGGACGGTAATGACAGAGCGCGTTTCGATGCGAGGCAGGCGTTGCTGGAGAGCCATCCCTAGCCTCAGGTCATACTTTTTAACCTCGGCGGACTCATGACGGTAAAAACTCCAACGGTAGGCGTTGAATTGTCGCATCTCAGGGCTTTCGTTGGTCGGCCGCGTCGATAAGGGTGGTCGACATCCGAAGAACTCGCACCCTACACTGAGGGGAGCCATCCATGGTTAATTCGACGCTCTCTCGAAATCGGGCAGGTCCGGCCTTGGGGGTTTCTCTCGCCTTTTTGCTCGTGGCGTTGTTTGCGCCGAAATCGGAAAGTTATGAAACCCTGCGGATTTTGGTGTTGGCCGTCACGCTCGTGACCACGGTGTCCTGCGCACTTTGGCTGGGGTTCTGGTTGAACGATCGGAAGCGGTATGTTCGCTTGAGGGCCGGTCAGGGCGTGATTGCGCGGTGGACCGTCGATCCGGCACAATGGGCGTCGTTTCGCGGGCTGAGCGAGGAGTGGGATAAGCGTAAGGGGGTGCGGCCGAATTGCGTCAACCTCAAGCAGACTCCAGGCAGTCAGGGTATCGAAATTGTGGTGACGGGGGACTGCATCCTGATCGGAGACGATTTTTTCGCGATCGATACGGGCGTCGTCATCGCGGTTCGAGGGGCCTGGATGGAATTAACCCAGGTCATCCACCGACCTAACGGCTCTGCCTGGCATCTGGTCCTGCGTATCCCGTTCTCACCCAGCGCTGCGCAGCTCGGCGCTCAGATACAAGATCACTACAAACGCGTTCGCCTGGCCTCGTCGTGGACCGCCCGAAAAACGCTCTCTATCCTTTCGTTGGTCGTGGTCGGATTGCCCGTGTTGGGCGCACTGATAGCGGGATGGCTGACCGGTTGGGGGCGGTGAGGGGAGATTGACGGAGAAACGGGGGCCGGGTTTTCGCCTCACGCATGTCTCGATCCCGCGCATTGCCGCGGCAAACGACCTCTGCTCGGTGTCCCGGGTGCGCGAACGGCTGAAAGGGGTCGCACCGCACTTCTCGCATTTTGGCAGCGGGTCGGAAAGGCTGCGAGGAGTTCGTGAATGACCGACCTGCCCGCGATCTGGCTCTGGCAAAGTGAAAAATGCGGTGCGACCCCTTTCGGGATGGCCTCAATCAGAGTCCGTCCTCAATGCGGCCGAGGTTTCCGTCTCGAGCCATTTCGGCCTTTTTGCTGACTTCGGTCGGTGATGACAGAGCGCGTTTCGATGCGAGGCAGGCGTTGCTGGAGAGCCATCCTCAGGCTCAGGTCATACTTTTTAACCTCGGCGGACTCATGACGGTAAAAACTCCAACGGTAGGCGTTGAATGAAGATTCACGGTAGTCGCTACAGATTCAAATTAACGCCGCGCGGCGTACCGGTGAAGCGGCACTGCCTATCGGCGTTTCCGCCCTGCTCGCAATCGGCCAGCCGTCCATCGGGGACTGCGCCGACAGTCGAGTACCGCCCACACCAAGACATCCTCGTCGACTATGTCGTAGTAGACAGCGTACGGAAACACGCGCGCCAACAGCCGATGAGAACCGTAAACGGAACGGTGAATGCCCGCATACAACGCCAACGAATCGATGTCAGCGTAAAGCGAATCGAGGAAATAATCCCCCAAGGTCTCCCGCTGGACCTCGTAGAAAGCGCACCCGTCCCTCAGATCCAGCTCCGCCGCCCCGAGAATCCTAACGCGCACGCGCCTGACTCCGGATCCGATCCTTGGCCTCCGCCCACTCCGAAAAGCGATCGTCGCCGTTCGCCTGCGATTTCTTGCGAGCCGCGAGGACACCTTTGTGCCAAGCCGGCGAAGCCAAAGTCTTATCGTTCTCCCTTAGGCTCGCCCACACCCGCTCCATGACTTCCATTTTTTCGGGAACGGTCATTCGATCCAAAGGAAGTGAAACGGGAACCATGACCGTATGGTCACTCGATTCACGGATTGGTCAAGCCAGCTACGCGCCCCGAAGTTTGGCGGAGCGCGACGCGCCCGTGGCGACAAATGCGCAATGGGCCCACACCGAGGAACTTGGGCTAAGGGGTCGCGTCGTGTGGTTTGTAGTTCACGAAAAACAGTCCAATCACGACTTGACGGCCACCACTAGTCGGTTGCACGCCGCTACGAACGGCTGAAAGGGGTCGCACCGCACATCTCGCATTTTGGCAGCGGGTCGGAAAGGCTGCGAGGAGTTCGTGAATGACCGACCTGCCCGCGATCTGGCTCTGGCAAAGTGAAAATGCGGTGCGACCCCTTTCGGAATGGCCCGCCCTCAATTTTCGTTTCTTTCCTTCGTGAATCGGCGATGCGTTTGTGGACCGCGGTAAGCGCGAGGAGGCAGTCGGAGACCTGCACTACTTCGGAGGGAGTGCGGTGCGGAGGAAGCGGAGAAAATTCTCCGAGAGGATGCCGGCGATGTCGGTCTCGCGATAGCCGCGGGCGCGGAGAAGGGCGGGGAGTTTTTGGAGGTCGGCGATCGAGGCGAGGTCGAGCGGGACTTGCTCGGTGCCGAACGCGCCGTCGAGGTCGCTGCCGAGGCCGACAGCGCGGGCGTGGCCGATGAGTTGGCAGTAGTGATCGATATGATCGACGAGCGTGGCGAGATGGAGATTCGTGGACTGCGGGGTGGTTTGGCTGCGGGTCCAGTTGGGCAGCATCATCCACGCGTCGAGGCAGACGCCGACGACGCCACCGCGGGCGGCGAGGGCGAGGAACTGATCGTCGGGGAGTTGGCGTTGGTGCGCGACGAGCGTGCGGGAATTGTGGTGACTGGCCCAGACTGGACCACGGTAGAGGTCGAGGGCGTGGCGGCAGCAATCGTCGCTAAGGTGCGTGACGTCGAGGATGAGGCCAAGTTCGCCGGCGAGGCGGAGGAGGTCGAGGCCGCGCGCGGGGAACGGGCCGGTCGTGCTGGTGCCCTGCGCATAGACGCCGGGTCCGTAGTGGGCGGGGCCGAGGGCGCGCAGGCCGTCGGCGTGGGCACGGGCGAGATAATCGAGCGAGATGAGGGAGTCGGCGCCTTCGAGGCTGCGGAGGTAACCGATGGGGAGGTAGGCGGCGGTGGCGTCGTCGAGTGTGGGCGATTGCCAGCGGGTGAGGTGATCGTCGAGCGAGCCGCGGTCGACGATGGGAGTGAGTTCGCCGGCTTCTTCCATGGCGCGATACCAGGCGAGTTGGGCTTGGGTCATGGCCCAGGCCTGGGCGGGTGAGTGCCAGCCGAAGACGGGGCTGTAGGCGTCGTGTTCGAGGCGGGCAAGTTGCGTGGCGACGCAGACGGCGATGCGACCACGGCGCATTTCGGGGAGGGAAACAGTGCCGTGGCCGCGGTCGGGTTTGTCGCGGAGGTGGGCTTCGCGTTGACGAATCTCACCGAGGGAGCGCGTGAGGTCGCGGTTCCACTCTATGGCATTCATCGCGAGGTCGAGGTGGGCGTCGAAGATCAGGGGCGGGGACGGCATGAAAGGAGTGGCCACAAAAGGCACAGAAGGGGCAAAAAATGGAGAGGCGAGGGGAACCGCGAAACACACGAACTACACGAAAAGAAAGCGGAGGAGCGAGGCGTGGGGTGTCAAAGGAAGAGGCTGAGGGCGAGGGTGAGGCCGAGGCCGATCAGGCTTATGAGGGTGGTGGCGACGGTCCAGGTGCGGAGGGTCTGGCTCACGGTGAGGCCGAGGCAGTCTTTCACGATCCAGAAGCCGCCGTCGTTGAGGTGAGAGGCGAAGAGCGAGCCGAAGCCGAGGGCGATTACGAGGAGGGCGCGGTTGATTTCGGGATGCGCAGCGAGCAGCGGAGCGAACAGGCCGGCGGCGGTGGTGATCGCGACGGTGGCGGAGCCGGTGGCGACGCGGATGAACGCGGCGATGAGCCAGCCGTAGAGGAGCGGCGGGAGGTGAATCTGGCCAGCGAGGGCGCCGAGGGCGTTGGACACGCCGGCTTCGCTGAGGACGCGGGCAAAGCCGCCACCTCCGCCGACGACGAGGAGTGTCATGCCGATGCTCGCGACGCTTTGCTCGGTGAAACCGAGGAGTTGGGGGCGCGAGAATTTGGCGGCGCGTCCGAACATGAAAAAAGCGGCGAAGAGGGCGAGGGCGAGCGCGGTGACGGGATGCCCAAGAAATACGAGGCTGGTGCGGAAGGCGTGGGTGGCGGGGAGGGTAAGTTCAACAGCGGAGGCGGCGAGCATCAGCGCGATGGGGAGCGCGGCGACAAACGCGGTGCCGGCAAAACTCGGGAGCGGGCGGGCTGTGGCAGGGGAAGCGGTGAGCGGTGGCGTGGCGACGGGGACGCGGGGCGCGATCCAGCGAGCCAGGACGGGACCGCCGAGGAGCGCGGCAGGAATGCCGACGAGAAACGCGAAGGCGAGGACGAGGCCGTTGTTGGCGCCAAGGGCGTTAATCGCGACGACGGGGCCGGGGTGCGGCGGCGTGAGGCAGTGCATCGTGCCGAGAAACGCGACGAGCGGGAGCGCAAGGTACAGGAAGGGGCGTTTCGTCGCGTGCGTGAGCGAGATGAGCACGGGCAAGAGGAGGAGCAGGCCGACGGTGAACCAGGTGACGAGGCCGACGACGAGGGAAAGGGCGATGATGCACCACACAGCGCGCGCGGGACCGAAAAAGCCGCTCAAGCGCTCCGCGAGCACGGAGGCGCCTCCGGACTCGGCGAGGAGTTTGCCGAGCATCGCACCGAGGGCGATCACTGCGGCGATGCCGCCGAGTGTGGAGCCGACACCGTCCTGGAAGGCTTTGAGGGCGGCGAGCGGGGCCATGCCCGCGCCGAAGCCGACGAGGAGCGCGGCGAGGAGGAGGGCGACGAAGGCGTTGAGTTTTTGCCAGGTGACGAGTGCGACGAGGAGGGCGATCGCCGCTAGTGCCAGGAGGAGGAGCGAGAGTGGCGTGGTCGCGGTCATGTTTGAGGAGATGGATTCGGACAGGCACCACGGAAAACGCTTAGGACACGAAAGTCAGAGAAAAACGAAGCGTGACGATTGGATGCTCAAGCGGCGGGCGCGGGCGGTGACTTGCCACTCGTCGACGATGCGGTGGTCGCGCACGACATGCACGCGGTCGTGGAGGGCGACGGTTGGGCAGATGTGCCAAGGGAGCGCGGAGAGCACGGTGCCGACGGGTAAGTCGGCGGCGTGGGCGATCTCGATGACGGCTTCAACGCGGGCATGCACGCCATGCTCGAATTGAAGGGCCTCGCGTGTCGCTGGCGCCGCAAGCCCTATCGCAGCCTGACCGACGCAGAGATGGAATCGTTCGCCGGCGGGTGAAGAAGCTCGGCTTGCCGGACTGACCGCGGGCCGGCGGTCGAAGCGGTGCGGCTTATTTTCGGCACCAGGGACTGGAGCGCAGCAAGTTCGATTTTCCGAATGCGAAGCCGGTTCAGCCGATGGTTGTCGGGCCGGCCGCCGGCGCAGTAGGCGAGCAACACGGATTTTCCGGTGAAGTGCATCGCGGTGTAACAGTAGCCCTCCTGCGTGGTGTCGTTCCGATCGACGAGGAAAGTCGAACCCCAGGTCGCATCGGTGGTGCCGTCGCCGACCGCGCCGACCAGCGGAGTGCGATCGCCGCCGGGCTCTTCGAGCGGACGGGTCTGGTAGTTCGGAATCGGATTCCAAATGGCGAGGAGCAGGTTGGAACCGGGCAGACGTTTCATCGAGAGCGGCGAGACCGGGGACGTGAACCGGGACGGCTGCGGCACGGTCCAGGTGTTGCCGCCGTCAGAGGAGAAAAATTCGTATTGCCGGCCCAAGTCGGTGCGGGCGTAAGCCCAGAGCGTGCCGTCCGCCATCTCGACGACTCCCGGCTCCTGCAATCCGGCAATCGTGTGCGGGCTCGGCAGCGTGCACATCTGCGCGGACTCGCGCCAGGTGCGACCGTCATCGTCGGAGAGGAAAAACGTGGCGATGGCACGCCAGTCGCGCGAGGAATCCTCGTTCGCTTCGTGGACTTTGCGGTGCCAGGCGGCGGGAATCACCAACCGCCCCGAGGCGAGCCGGATCACGCGGTCGTTGTTGACCACGTAATACTCGGCCGCCGGCATGCACATGACGGGAGCGGACCACGTGCGGCCTTCGTCCGTGGAACGCCGCAATTGCATGCGGAGGTCGTGCCAACTCATACGGAGGCAGTAGAAGAGTCCAAGGTCGCCATTACCAAGGCGGAGCAGCGAGACGCTCATCACGTTCATCGCCTTCTCTTCGTTCGGCGTCGCGATGACGGTGTCGCCACTCCACGTTTCGCCCTCGTCCGACGAAATACGGGATGCGAGCACGGCCTTGGCGTGGTCGTCGTAGGAGTCGCCGACAAAATGACTGTAGACGAAAAGAATCCGCCCGTCCTTCAACGTCGCGAAGGAGCCCTCGCTGTTGCGGGCATTGCCCTTCGACGGCGGCAACTCGAGCACGCTGCGACTGGTGTCTACCGGGACAGCCGTGGTGCCAGCGAGGCCTACGGCGGCGACCGACGAGACGGTGCCGATTAAGAAAGCGAAGATTGCGGTCAGAAGGGAGCGGCGGGAGATGGACATGCTTGAAAGGGGACGGGGTCGATTGCGAAACATCGCGAACGGACGGCGGCACGACCGCCGATGCGGTCGTGCCGCGCCGACATCAGGGCGCCAGGACCCAGTCCTGGTTCACGCGGGTGAACGTGATGAACTCGTAGCTCGCTTTCGTGCCGCGTTCCCAGAGGACGCCAACCGAATTGTCCTTCAGCAACGCGGTCTCCGAGTAGGCCGCAAAGTCCGTCGAGATCGTCTTGCCCGATCCGAAGGTCTTGCCGTCGTCCGTGCTGGTGCGAAGCACGAGGTGCTTGCGCTCCTTCCCGATCGGGCCGGTCCAGAGCAGCCGTCCCTTGCCGCCGGTGGGAACGTAGCGCTCAAGGGCGCATGCGACCGGAGTAACCGCGATGCCGGTCCGGGCCGGAGTCCATGTGATCCCGCCATCCTTGCTCTCCGCGAACCAGCGGTTGGCCACGCCTTCGTCCTGACGCATATCGAGCAGAATGCGACCGTCGTTGAGCTCGGCTACCTGACACTCGCTGCCCTTGAGCGGGCCGCCCGGCGTCGGGACCTTCTCCCCGCGATGCCACGTCTGGCCGTGGTCGTCCGAATAGACGGTGAAGACGGCGTAAGGCATTTCCCAAAAGGCGATCAGCAGGCGGCCCTTGCTCGTCTGGATCGCGCCGCCGGGGCCGGGCACGCTCACGTTCCATTTCGGATCCTTCATGTCGCGGGATACGGAAGTCATGTCGATCGGCTCGGACCACGTCTTGCCGTTGTCGCCGGTCCAGCGGGCGAAGTTCGCCATGTCATCGCTGCCGGGCCGCGCGGTCAGCGAGCTGCGCTTCGGTCGGCCGCGGATGTAGAAAACCCAGAGCTTGCCGTTGGTGCGGTCGAGGATCGTGGCGGGATTGGCCGACGACCACTCCTCGCCGAAATCCTCGAGTACGGCCATCTTCGACCAAGTGGCGCCGTTGTCGGTGCTCCGCTTGTAGACGAGGTCGACGTCCTGCCGGCCAAAGCCGGGATCTTCACGGGTGTATTTGCGGGCCTCCGCGAAGGCGATGAGCGAACCATCCGCCGCCGTCTCAATCGCGGGGATGCGAAACGTATGGTAGCCGTCGGTGCCGGAGGTGAAAACGTTGACCTGAGTCAACGTGGGCGCGGCGAGGGCCGTCGAAGCAGTCAGTAACGCCAGGGGGATGAAGCGTGGGAAGTGCATGATGGACTTGCGGATGGGGGCACCGGCGGGCGGCCAGATGCAACAGAAAAATGCAAAAGGCGTTATAAATTCAAAAGACGGTAGAGTAGGCTAAAAGGGGTAGGCTAAAAGGGTCGCACCGCACTTCTCACATTCTGGCAGCGGGTCGAACTGGACCGTTCCGCCGCTCGCGGCCTCATGAGTGCGAAACGTTGCGTTGCGTTCAAACACTCCACGGCTCTCGGAAACGCTCTCGGACGATCCGGCGAAACGCCGATCGACGACCCGCAGGCTTCGCCTTTCAGTTTACCTCGGAGGAATTCGATCGCTTGAGGTCACGAAGTGTGACCTCAAGTGCGGAGCCCGGCACCGGAGAACTTAGAAAAAGGGGTCGCGTCGTGCGGTCGGTAGTTCGCGAAAAACCGTCGGACCCCACTTTAATGGCCACCTCTTATCGTCTGTAAAACGCTCTGAAATTTCGATAGGCGAATTCGGCCGGCCCGACGCTAAGGCACCCCACCCTCCCCAAAGTTTGACCCATCCGTCACAGCGGCGAGGCGCGAAGAAGCGAGTGGCATGGTCCCTATTCGTAATCGTGGATCTCTGCCAACACGCGGCTTTGGGTAGGATAACAGCCCATAGCGTGCGTCGACGGGAACGGTCATAATGATGTCCGCTCCGTAAAGCGACATCCGCGGAGCGGCAGCAACTGTTTTTCCGATCTCATGCACACCGCCCCTGCCGACACCATCGCGACCGCCTCGATCCACCACGATGAACTCGCGCAATGCGCGCGATGGCCCGGAGAAACGGTCTGCCGCAAGGTCGTGATGGCAATTTTTGGCTAAAGGCTATGCACCGGCTGCTCTCTGCCTCGCTCTTCGCCCGCGGTGAAATCGCGTCCATTGCTTGATACAGATCAAGGTGCCCTCCCTCGTCTTCCGTTACGCTCTTACCTATTCCACCTCCGAGTCCATCCGAACCATTCCATGAGATCTTACCTCCGCCTTCTCCCGTTCGCCTTCGCCAGTTGCGTGTTTACCTCCGGCCTCTCCTTGGCCAATGAGGGGCCCACCGATGCCAAAGGCAAAGTCGTCCTGCCCGCCGCGGTCAGCGCCCTGCCCATCGAGCAAGCCGTTCTCACCTCCCCCCCTCACGTACCGCCGCCGATCGAGCGCAAGCACGCCGCGCGCGTCGTCATCAACCTCGAGGTTACCGAGGTCGTCGCCAAACTCTCCGATGGCGTCGAATACACGTTCTGGACCTACGGCGGCACCGTCCCCGGTTCTTTTATCCGCATCCGAGAGGGCGACGTCGTTGAATTTCACCTCAACAATCACCCTTCCTCGAAGCTGCCGCACAACATCGATCTTCACGCCGTCAACGGCTCCGGCGGCGGCGCGTCTTCCACCTTCACCGCGCCCGGCCACAGTTCTCAGTTTACCTTTCAGGCCCTGAATCCTGGGCTCTTCGTTTATCACTGCGCCACCGCGCCCGTGCCCATGCATATCGGCAACGGTATGTATGGCCTCATTCTCGTCGAGCCCAAGGAGGGCCTGCCTGTCGTGGACAAAGAATACTACGTCATGCAGGGCGAGTTTTACACCACCGGCAAATACGGCGAGGAAGGCCTGCAATCGTTCGACATGGCCAAGGCCATCGACGAACGCCCGCCCTACATCGTGTTCAACGGTGCCGTCGGTTCGCTCGTCGGTGACAAGGCGCTCCAAGCCAAAGTCGGTGAAACGGTCCGCATTTTCTTCGGCGTCGGCGGGCCCAACGTCACCTCCTCGTTTCACATCATCGGCGAGATCTTCGACCGTGTTTATCCCGAGGCCGGTCTCGGCCTCCCCAATGCCCACGTACAGACCACGCTCGTCCCCTCCGGCGGAGCGACCATGGTCGAGTTCAAGGTCGATGTCCCCGGCACGTTCATTCTCGTCGATCACTCGCTCACCCGCGCGTTCAACAAGGGTGCCCTCGGCATGCTCAAGGTCGAAGGTCCCGAAGACCGCGTAATCTATTCCGGCAAGGAAATCGACGCCGTCTACCTCGGCGCGCAGGCCCAGGCCGGCTCAGATTCCGCGAAGCGCGAGACCGAGCTCAAGGCCAAGATCGCCGCCCAGATCAAAACCAATCCCGCCATTGCGGAACTCACCAAAGAAATGCGGATCGAAAAGGGCCAGCAGGTTTACATGGGCCTCTGCTTCGCGTGTCACATGGGCGACGGCAAAGGCCTGCCGGGCGCCTTTCCACCCCTCGCCGGCTCCGACTACATGCTCGCCGATCGCGACCGCAGCATCCGCATCGTCCTCAAGGGCCTCGTCGGACCCGTCACCGTCAACGGCAAGAAATTCGACAGCGCCATGCCGCCCCAGGAAGCCGTCCTCACCGACGCCCAGATCGCCGACGTGCTCACCTACGTTTACAACACGTGGGGCAACACCGGCGACGCCTTCACCAGCACCCAAGTCAAAGCCCTCCGCAACGCGCCGCACTAAGTCGTCACCGCTCTTCTCACCATGACCGCTACACTGCCTCGCACGCTGCGCGCTTTAGCGCTCTGCCTGCTCCTGGCAGGTTCGGCGGCCCTCGGTGTCCCTCTTCCCACAGACGGGACCAACCGTCCGTCCGCGCTCCACGAGATCGTCATCCCCGCCGGTACCTACGTGCCCCTGCAACGCTCGCTCAAAGACGCCCCGCAGATTCCCGTCGCCGCTTTTCTCCTCGCCGACCGCCCCATCACCAACGCCGAGTTCCTCGCTTTCGTCACCGCACAACCGGCATGGCGACGCTCCCGGGTGAGCCCGCTCTTCGCGGACGCCTCCTACCTCGGACACTGGATCGACGACCTCACCCCCGGCCCGAACGCTCCGCTCGACGCGCCCGTCGTGCGCGTCTCTTGGTTCGCCGCCCGCGCCTACGCCCGCTCGCTGAGCCAACGTCTCCCCACCACGGCCGAATGGGAACTCGCCGCTGCCGCCGGCTATACCCGCCCGGACGGCAAAAACGATCCCGACCTCCAACGTGACCTCTACGCCTGGCTCGCCCGCCCCGTTCCCGCCATTCTCCCCTCCGTCACCACCCCCCGGCCCAACCTCTACGGCGTCCGCGGCCTCCACGGGCTCGTCTGGGAATGGGTCGATGATTTCAACACCGCCCTGGTCACCGGCGAATCCCGCGCCGACGCCGGTCTCGATCGCGACCTTTTCTGCGGCGCTGGCGCCATCGGCGCCAAGGAAATGACCGACTACGCCGCCTTCATGCGGCAGGCACTCCGCTCCTCTCTCCAAGCCAACAATACCACCACCTCGCTCGGCTTCCGCTGCGCCCGTGATCTCAGTCCCTCCGCTCCTCCCGCACCGTGAAAACTCCCCTTCTCTTTCTCTTCGCTGCCGCCTCCTTTGCCGCCGCGGCCACTCCCGCCCTGTCTCTCGCGCCGTGCTGCGCGGAAAAAGACATGACGAAAAAAGACGAATGTTGCGACGCCATGGTTTCCACCCCGTTCTCCAAAACCTCCCTTTACCAAGCCGACGCCACCTTCACCACCGATACCGGCACCGCCTGCAAACTCGGCACGTTCCGCGGCCGGCCCGTCGTCCTCGCCATGTTCTTCGGCTCCTGCAGCTACGCCTGCCCGCTCACCGTCACCGACATTCAGGCCATCCGCGCGCAACTTCCCGCCGAATTGCGCGACCGCGCTGCGTTCGTGCTCGTTTCATTCGATGTCGCCCGCGACACCCCCGCCGCCCTCGCCGCCTATCGCACCCAACGCGACCTCGACTCAGCCTGGACGCTGCTCCGCGGCACTGAAGATTCCGTGCGCGAGCTCGCCGCCCTCCTCGGGGTGAAATATAAACGGGAAGCCGACGGCGCCTTTGCGCACTCCAACCTCATCACGATCTTGAACGCACAGGGTGAGATCGTGCACCAGCGCCCCGGCCTTAAAGGCGGTATCGGCGAAGCCGCAGCGGCAGTCGTCGCTGCGAAATAATCCCCCTCTCCCGCTCTCACGAGTTCGCCTTCCACATCGGGCGGTTTCCTAAGGTCGTGCCGACGTCTCTCGCCTCCATGAAAACGTTTTTCCGCCTCCTCACCTTGGCCCTGCCCACCAGTCTCGTCGTCCTCGCGGCCGAACCCGCCGCCGACTTCGCCGACGTTTTCTCTCGGGGCAAAATTTCCCTCAACGCCCGCCTTCGCTACGAAAGCGTCGAACAGACCAATCTCCGTGACGCTGATGCCCTCACGCTCCGCACGCGCCTCGGTTTCACGACCGCTCCGTGGCTGGGCTTCAAGGCAATGGTCGAAGGCGAGAACATCGTCGCCGCCGACGGCGACAGCTACAGCCAGTCAGGCCTGAATCCCGCCGCAGCCGGGCGCGCGGTCGTTGCCGATCCGGAGACCACCGAGATCAACCAGGTGTTCGTCGCTTACACCGGGGGCAAGACCACCGCGACCCTCGGCCGCCAGCGCCTCGTACTCGATAACGCCCGTTTTATCGGCGACGTCGCTTGGCGCCAAAACCTGCAAACGTTCGATGCCCTCGTCGTGCAGGACCGATCGCTCGCCAAAACCACGCTCACTTACGCCTACCTCGATCGAATCAACCGCGTTTTCAGCGCCCGCTCTCCCCAAGGAAAATGGCGGTCCGACTCTCATGTGTTTCACGTGCGCACCGCCGCCTTCGCTGCAGGTACACTCAGCGGTTACGCTTATCTCCTCGATTTCGAAAACGCCGCAGCCAACTCCTGCGCCACCTACGGCTTCAGCTTCGCCGGCGCCCAGCCGCTCAAGGCGGATGTGAAATTCGTCTATCGCGCCGAACTCGCAACCCAGTCCGACTATGGCTCAAGCCCGCTCAATTATTCGACCGACTTCACCGGGCTTGAAGCCGGCCTCGCCTACAAACCCGCCATCCTCACGCTGGGCTTCGAGCAACTCGGCTCCGATCGCCGCGTCGGCTTTAAAACACCCCTCGCCACTCTTCATGTGTTCAATGGCTGGGCCGATCTCTTCCTCGCCACGCCAGCGGCTGGCCTGCGCGATACCTACGTCAAGGCCACCGCGAATCTTCCCGCGGCAGTCGTGCTCACGGCGTTCTGGCACCGGTTCGACACCACCGTCGCGAGCACGAAGCTCGGCGAGGAAATCGACGCGCAGCTGAGTCGCAAATTCGGCCGCGCCATCACTGGCCTCGTGAAGTTCGCTGACTTTCGCCGCGACAGCGTGGAATATCCGAACGTGCAGAAAATCTGGGCCCAAGTGGAATACACCTACTAGTCCGTCCGCACCCCTCCGCCCATGTCCGCCACGAAATTCAAAGCCTTCGATGTCCGGCCCAACCTCGCCCGCGGCGAGGAGCCGTTTTCCCTGATTCGCGCGCGGGTGGACGCGCTCGCTCCCGGCCATGGGGTCACGATCATCGCTCCGTTCATGCCGGCGCCACTGATCGAATTGCTCAAAGGCGAAGGCTTTTTCTCGACCCTGGAACGACGCTCCGATGGCGCCTGGGCCGTCAATTTCTGGCGCGACTAGTCCTCGCAGGCGCGCTTGATTGGTCCGATGCCGTCCTCCCCGCGCTCCGCCGATTTAAAACTCACCGGGCTCATCGGCACCTTACGGTGCTGCCAGTTGTTCGCCGGCCTATCGGCCGAAGATCTCGCCGCTATCGCGGCTTTCAGCGTGCGACGCTCGCTGGCCAAAGACGAATACCTCTTCCGCCAAGGCGCTCCGTCCGAGGGGTTCTACCTCGTCCAGCAGGGCGCGATTAACGTCCACCGTGTCAACGCCGCCGGCAAAGAGCAGGTCATCCATGTTTTTCGTACCGGCGACTCCCTCGCCGAGGCCGCACTCGCCTCGCCGACCGGCTACCCGGCCGATGCCCGCGCGGTCGAATCGAGCACCGTGTTGCTCATCCCCAAAATCCCCGTGCTCGCGCTCATCGGCGGCCGCCCTGATCTCGCGATGCGCATGTTGGGCTCGATGAGTGCACACCTGCGCGTTCTCGTCGGAATGCTCGACGATCTTACCCTCAAGGACGTCGAGACCCGCCTCGTGAACTGGCTCTTGAAACACCGCTCCGACCGCGCCGGCTCCATCGCTCTGCCCGGAACCAAGCGCGTCCTCGCCGCCGAGCTCGGCACCAGCAGCGAGACGCTCTCCCGCACCCTCGCCAAACTCCGCGACCGGCACCTCATCGTCGTCTCTCCTAAAACCATCACCGTGCGCGATCCTGCCGCCCTCGCGGCCATTCTCAGTCGCAATTTAGGCGAATCGTAACGCTCCGCGACAAAACCTTGATCTGGCTCAAGGCCGCGAGCTCAAATTCCGCTAGCTTAGCATGATTCCATTCGTGAGCGCTAGAATACCCAGCACCCCCCTCTTCGAACGGCTTGGCGGCCGCCCAAAGCTCCTCGCGCTCCTCAAATTTTTTTATGCGGACGTGCGCCAGCATGCGACCCTCGCCCCTCTGTTCGCGGCGCACATTCAAGACTGGCCTGCTCACTTGGAGAAAATCGCCGACTTTTGGTCGGGAGCCACCGGCGGCCCGGCTCTCTATCGTGGCGCGATGCCCTTCAAGCACATGGCGCTCGGTCTCGACGAGCGCCATTTCTCCGCCTGGCTCGACCTCTGGTCGCGTCACTGCCGCGCCCACCTCGGCGCAGCCGAAGGCGAAGAACTCGTCGCGCTCGCCGAGAATATCGGCCAGCGCCTGCGTCAGATCGTCGGTGTGCCTCCGCTGGTGCCTTAACTTTCCGCCTCTTCCCGTCGCTCCACATGCGCACGGTCTTCCTTCGAACCCTCGTCTGCCTCACCGCATTCTCGTTGCCTGCGCAGGTCCAGAGTGATGTCGATTACGAGCGGCCTCCGATCGACTCCGAGCGCTTGGCACTTTTCGACAGGGTGTGGGCTACCTATCGTGTGGGCTCACGCCGGTGCGATTCGGAGGTCGCGCGTCGGACGGTTACTTGTGATCCCAGGGGAGTTTGATTTTGAGGCGGGGGTGTTCCCAAACTTTGAAGAGGTCGAACATCTTGCCGGGGTTCAGAATTCCTTGGGGATCGAGCGCGGATTTGATCGCGCGCATGGCTTTGATTTGTGCGGGCGAATGCTGGAGCGACAGGAACGGGGACTTTGCGAGGCCAATGCCGTGCTCCCCCGAGATCGCGCCACCGAGGCGGACCACTTCCTTCATGAGCTTGGTGACCGCGCGTTCGGCACGCAGGTACTCGGCGCGGTTGGCGGCGTGGTACATGATGTTCACGTGGAGATTGCCGTCCGCCAGGTGGCCAAAGGTCGGGATGGGCAGTCGTGCGGAAATGCGCAAGCGTTCCAAAAAGGCCGCAAAGCGTTCGTAGTTCCGCATCGGAACCACGACGTCTTCGTTTAACTTGGCGTCGCCCAGCTCGAACATCGCCCCGGAACACTTTCTTCGCACGGACCAAAGCGTTTCAGCCTCCGCGCGGTCCTTCGCTTCCTGAAACGCGAGGGTCTGTTCTTTTGCCCACGCCAAGACGACACTCTTGGTTTCAGCCACTTCACTGGCATTGCCCGCCAACTCAAGGAGCACCAGCGGACGCCCCTCCTGCCCCGGAAAAAAGGTCTGCCGCGTGGCGCGTTCCGCGCATTGCACAGTGTAGCGGTCGAGGAACTCGCAAATCGCGGGTTGCACGCGCAAGGCAAACAACGCCTTCACCGCGGTGAATGCCGCCGGCTCGTCCGCAAACGCGGTCAACAGCGTCCATCGCGCCGCAGGCAGAGGAATAAGCTTCAAGGTCGCCTCGGTCACCACCCCCAACATGCCTTCGCTCCCAATCCAAAGATCGCGGAGATTGAAACCGACCGAAAACTTCTTCGTGCCGCTTCCCCACTCCACGTACTCGCCGGTCGGCAAAAAGCCTTTGAGCGCCAGGACGAAATCTCGGGTCACGCCGTATTTGCCGCCATGCATCCCGCCAGCGTTGCAGGCGATGTTTCCTCCTATGCTGCAGTATTCCATGGAGGCGGGATCCGGCGGATAAAACCAACCCGCCCCTTCCACCGTTCGGTGAATGTCCGCCACCACCGCTCCGGCCTGAACGGTCGCCGTGCCGGCGATCGGATCGACACTCATCTTTTTCCACGCCGACAGATCCAGAACCCAGCCGCCCTTCACCGGCGACGCCGAGCCCGTCAACGACGTACCGGAGCCGCGCGTGGTCACGGGCACTCGCTCGCGATTGGCCAGCGTCAGGAGTTCCGCGATGTCCGCCGGTTTGCGCGGCTGGATCACCGCGTCGGGGAGGAAGGACAATTTGCTCCCGTCGAACGACGCTCGAAAACGCGCGTCGTCCCGGGTCGAGACACAGGCACCCAACTGGCGTTTCAGGCGCGCGGTGGCTTGGGCGAAAGCGGACATGCGGGTGAGACTCAGCGGTTCGAACTCCGGCGATCAATCCGATAAGCGGGAAAAGAAATTTGCTGCAGCGGACGCCAACCTTCGCTGCGCGGCCGCCGGGTCAGGGCAGCCCGCCTTAATTTCGACGACACCTGCAGCATATTCTGTTTTACCGCAGGAACTTCCACTGCAAGGTTGCCGTTGAGGCGAACGTTCGCCATCACTGGGCTTTTCAGGCGCTTCACCCCTTCGTCTGCTAAGCCTTTCCTCCATGACTCGCGTCCTCCTGACGACCACGTCGTTCCAAGATACTCCCGGAATTCACCACGATATGCTGGCCCAGGCTGGCTTTGAGATCGTCCGCGAACGCGGTCCGCTGCCGGAGAAGCGGATGCTCGAGCTGGCCGGCCAATTCGACGCCTATCTCTGCGGGGACGACGCGCTCACTCGCGCGGTGATTCAAAAATCGCTACCGCGGTTGAAGGTCATTTCAAAGTACGGCATAGGCTTGGACAAAATCGACGTGCCTGCCGCGACCGATCTGAAGGTGCCCGTGCTCTTCACTCCGGGCGTGAATCACACCACGGTCGCCGAACACACCTTCGCCTTGATGCTTGCCGCCGTTCGCAACCTGGTGGTCGAGGCCAATCATGTCGCGGCCGGTCGCTGGACACGTATCACTGGAAATGAGATCTGCGGAAAGACGCTAGCGATCATCGGCTTCGGCCGGATCGGCAAGGAAGTCGCCGTCCGGGCCAAGGCATTCGGTCTGAGAATTATCGGATTCGGAAATTACTGGGACGAGGATTTTGCGCGCTGGCTGGACATCCGACGCGTCGAGACGATCGACGACGCGCTGCGTCAGGCGGACATCGTTTCGCTGCATACCAAATTGACGCCGCGGACGCGTCACTTGATCCACGCTCGGAATCTGCCCCTCCTGAAAAAGGGCTCCGTCATCGTGAACTGCGCCCGTGGCGAAATCGTCGAGTTGGCCGCACTTGTCGCGGCCCTGAAATCCAACCATCTGCTCGCGTATGCGGCGGACGTGCTCGATCAGGAGCCGCCTCCCGCCGACCATCCCTTGCTCGGCCTGCCCAACGTGATCCTCACCCCACACATCGGCTCCCGCACCCACGAGAGCGTGCAGCGTCAGGCTTCGTGCGCCGTCGAAAACCTGACCCTGTTTCTCGCCGGAAAAAAACCGATCGCCCAAGCTAACCTGCAGTAAACCCCTGCCGCTCGTCGCGTGAAGATCGGAAGTTCGTCGGCAATCGTCCCGTTCCCATCGCGACGCCGACCTGCGCCGCGGCACTCGCCCGGCCCGCGACGACTCTCCTCGCTCATTTTCTCACCGTCTCGTTCCGTCTTCGTTTCACCGTAACGCCCCTCGCCCATCATGGAAACCTTTCACATCGTTCCCGAATCTCGTCACAACACGCTGGTCACCGCCGCGTATCGCCATCGTGGTTACGACGCCGACGAATCCGCCGAGGGAGCGAGCGTGTGCGCCGAGGCTTCGCGTCACGGCATTCGCACGCACAACGCGCTGAAGGCGATCCACCTCGACCACTTCCTCGGCTCCGGCTCCAAAGGCTGTATCCCCGGCGCGAAGATCGAGGAAATCCCCTCCCGCTTCCCGGCGGTCAAAATCTGGAACGCCAATCGTAAGCTCGGCCAATCCACCGCCTTCCGGGCGATGAACGAAGCGATCCGCCTCGCCGACCGGTACGGCGTCGGCACGGTCTCGGTCGACAACGCCTTCCATTATCTCTGGGGCGGCGGCTACGTGATGGATGCCGCCCGTCGCGGATACATCGCCTACACCCATTGTACCGCCGCGCTCGCGGAGGTCGTTCCGTTTGGCGGGAAATTTCCCACCTTGGGCACCAATCCGCATTCCTGGGGGTTCCCTACAACAGAGGAAGTCGGCTTTCCCATCGTCATCGATTGGGCCACCTCGGTGGTCGCGATGGGACGCGTCCAGCAGCTTAAACGCGAAGGCAAAATGCTGCCTCCGCTCGCCGCGGTCGACAAAGACGGCAATCCGACCACCGACCCCAACGCGGCGGTTTCCCTCCTACCCTTTGGCGCGCACAAGGGCTATGGGTTGTCCCTGATCAACGAAATCGTCTCCGGGTACATCGGCGGTTCGCTGCCCACGCTTCGCAATCGCTGGACCGAGGATGGCGACAAACACACCTGCACGTTTTTCTTCCAGGTCATCCACCCCGAGGCGCTGAACGCCGGCGACTTCGCCAAGGGCCGTTCGCAATCCGCAAACCTCAAAGCGGTCATTGCCGACGTGCTCGGTCACGGAAACGAAAAGGCGATGCTTCCCGGACAACTCGAGGCCGATTTCGCCAAAAGGACGGCCGCAGCCGGCGGGCTCCTCTTCAGCGCCGCCGAAGTGCAGGCGTTCGACGAAATGGCCCGCGAATGCGGCCAGCCCGGCTGGTCGGTCGGCGAATTTCCGATCGCCTCCTGACGCTTCGATCCCATCTCCGCCCGCTTCGACCTAAACTCCGCTTTTCTCCATGAGCCTCACGATCAAACCCGCATCCGAATGCCAATTCGACCAGCTCTCGCTGGGCGAAGTTATGCTCCGCCTGGATCCGGGCGAAACCCGCGTCCGCACGGCGCGCCACTTCACCGCCTGGGAAGGCGGCGGCGAATACAACACCTCGCGCGGTTTGCGCAAATGTTTCGGCCTGAAGACCGCGGTGTGCTCCGCCTTCGTCGACAATGAGGTGGGTCATCTCATCGAAGACTTTATCATGCAGGGAGGTGTCTCCACCGACTTCCTGCTCTGGCGCGAGGACGACGGCATCGGCCGGACCGTGCGCAACGGACTCAACTTCACCGAGCGCGGCTTCGGTATCCGCGGCGCGGTGGGCGTGCCCGATCGCGGAAACAGCGCCGCCAGCCAGCTCAAGCCCGGTGACTTCGACTGGGATCGCATCTTCGGCCAACTCGGCGTGCGCTGGTTTCACACCGGCGGCATTTTCGCCGCCCTCTCCGCCTCAACTGCCGCCCTTACCGTGGAGGCTGTCAAGGCCGCCGCACGCTACGGCACAGTTGTGTCCTACGACCTCAACTACCGTCCCTCCCTCTGGAAGACGATTGGCGGCCTAAAGAAAGCCCAGGAGGTCAATCGCGAGATCGCCAAGTACGTCGACGTCATGATCGGCAACGAAGAGGATTTCACCGCTTCCCTCGGGTTCGAAGTCAAGGGTGCCGACCATAGCCTTTCCACGATCGAAACCGATGCGTTCAAGGCGATGATCGAGACCGCAGTCAAAGCGTTCCCCAACTTCAAGGTCGCCGCGACGACGCTGCGGCGCGTCATCACGGCCACGCGCAACGACTGGAGCGCGATTCTCTGGCACGACGGAAAATTCTTCGAAAGCCGTAAGTATCCCGACCTCGAGATCCTCGACCGCGTCGGCGGCGGCGACAGCTTCGCGAGCGGGCTGCAGTTCGGCTTTCTCTCGACGAACGACGCCCAACTGGCCGTGGAATACGGCGCGGCCCACGGCGCCTTTGCCTCCACCACACCCGGCGACACCTCGATGGCCACGCAGAAGGAAGTCGAGAAATTGATGAAGGGCGGCAGCGCCCGAGTCGTCCGCTGAACGGCGTTTGTCGGCCGGGACACGGGAGAGGTGGTAGCGGTCGCCGAAGACTGTCCGGCCGGAAACGACAATGCTCCGGACTGCGGTAGATCGCGGTTGACCGGCTTCGATCGGTGGGATTGAATCCTTACCCTCGGCGTGTGTGGCACGGTTGAGTACCATGACCTCCAACACCTCTCCCGGAAAGCAACTTCGCGGGCAAAGCGCCGGGCCGGGAGCGCGGATGAAACCACAGGCAATTTTATGACGCAAAAACGACGCTCGGAGAGCGCCTCCGCCCTTCCCAAAGCCCCCACTGGCATCACCGGCCTCGATGAAATCACCCGCGGAGGTCTGCCCGCCAGGCGGCCGACGCTCGTGTGCGGGAGCGCGGGGTGCGGGAAAACGATGCTGGCCATGGAATTCCTCGTGCGCGGGGCGGTGCAGTTTGACGAGCCGGGGGTGTTCATGATGTTCGAGGAAAATGCGGCGGAGCTGACGGCCAATGTCCGCTCGCTCGGCTTCGATCTGGATCAGCTGATGAAGCAGAAAAAGATCGCGCTCGATTACGTCCACATCGAGCGCAGCGAGATCGAGGAGACGGGCGAGTACGATCTCGAGGGCCTCTTCATCCGGCTCGGCCACGCCATCGATGCCATCGGGGCGAAACGCGTGGTGCTCGATACCGTGGAGGCGCTCTTCGCCGGGCTGCCGAATCACGGCATCCTCCGCGCCGAATTGCGCCGGCTTTTCCGCTGGTTGAAGGATCGCGGGATGACGGCGATCATCACCGGCGAGAAGGGCGACGGCAACATGATCACGCGCTACGGGCTGGAGGAGTATGTGGCCGATTGCGTGATCACGCTCGACCACCGCGTGACGGAGCAGATTTCCACCCGCCGGCTGCGCGTGCTGAAGTATCGCGGCTCGGCGCACGGCACGAACGAATACCCCTTTCTCATCGGCGAGCGCGGCTTCTCGTTACTGCCGATCACCTCGCTGCGGCTCGATCACGCGGCGCCGGCCGAGCGCCTTTCCACGGGCATCGCGCGGCTGGATGAAATGCTCGGCGGCCAGGGCGTCTTCCGCGGCAGCAGCGTGCACGTCTCGGGCTCGCAGGGCACGGGCAAGACCAGCATCGGCGCGAAATTCGCGGACGCCGCGTGCCGGCGCGGCGAGCGGGCGCTGATTTTCGCCTACGAGGAATCGAGCGCGCAGATCGTGCGCAACATGCGCTCCATCGGAATCGATCTCGCGCCGTGGTTGGAAAAGGGGCTGCTGCTGATTCACGCCTCGCGCCCCGCGCTTAGCGGGCTGGAGCAGCATCTCGTGGCGATGCACGACACGGTGAAAGCCTTCCGCCCGGCGGTGGTGGTGGTCGATCCGATCAGCAATCTCACGCTCGAGCACAGCGAGACGGAGGTGATGCCGACGCTGATGCGGCTCATCGATTTCCTCAAGCAGCAGCAGATCACCTCGCTCTTCACCAGCCTCACCACGGGCGGCAGCGGCACGAGCGCGCCGGAGGATTCGCAGGTCGGCGTGTCGTCGCTCATGGATACGTGGCTGCTGCTGCGCAATGTGGAGTTCAACGGCGAGCGCAACCGCCTGATCTACGTGCTGAAATCGCGCGGCATGGCGCACTCGAACCAGGTGCGCGAGTTCGTGCTCAGCGACGCGGGCATCGATCTCGTGGACGTGTATCTCGGCGCGGACCGCGTGCTCACCGGCACCGCGCGCGTGGCGCAGGCGGCGCACGA
>Ga0105046_10003717_pt1 | contig 24226 bp, 17 predicted proteins | sample MAT03_FD_78385 | JGI IMG/M metagenome (GOLD analysis project Ga0105046, IMG submission 78385) | Freshwater microbial communities from Lake Fryxell liftoff mats and glacier meltwater in Antarctica - MAT-03 (megahit assembly) | ecosystem: Environmental > Aquatic > Freshwater > Ice > Liftoff...
CCAGGCCGCCGTCGCCCCCGCCCAACCCGCCTTGGCCACCGAGGCCGCCACCGTTGACTCCGCCACCGCCGAACTGGCCACCGCCACCGCCGAACTGGCCACCGCCGCCGAATTGGCCACCGCCGCCGAATTGGCCACCGCCGCCGAACTGACCGCCACCACCGCCGAACTGGCCGCCGCCGAATTGGCCGCCACCACCACCGAACTGACCGCCGCCGCCGCCGCCAAATTGCCCGCCGCCGCCGATCCCACCACCGCCCAACTGAGGATTGCCCTGCGCCGGGGCGCCATTGATAATAACGCCCACAGGCGGGCGAGGCGGGAACGCGGGACGGAAAGGTCGCGCTTGCGCGGAGAGTTGATCCACGGCTAAGGGGAATAGGGAAGCAGCTCCCAGCAATAGCATGGAGATGCCGAGAAAACGAGTAGTTGACTGGAACATAAAAATTCCTTGGTCAGTGCGAGAGTGATCAGATCGTTCCCGCCAGCACCGCATGGCCGGGAGACAAGGCACCGCCGCTTCCCCAGAGTCGCCGATAAGTGTTAGGCAACCCCGCCACGCAAGATTGCGCGGCGAACGGCAATCGAACTTAATTTTCTATTCTCTAATGGTTAACCCACCATGTCAATCTGGAGTATCGAAAATTCTACCAAGATTGACATCTTCTTCCCGTCCTTGCAAGCATGCTGTCTTGAACGACAATGACCTATTGAGGGTTCCCTAACAGAACGAAGTCGAAACGGCAATCGTTTGTCGATCGATGAGAATTTTCGGGAAATCTGCTGTTGACCGTTCCGCGAAAGGCGTTATGGTCCGCCGCAAGTTGTCACTAGGCGATCCGGGTGCGCAAGTGCCCGTGGGGGATTTTCGCCTCAGTGCGGGTTCGGAAACGGTGGGGACCGCGACTGAGCTCTCGAATGGTTGAAGGGGGTAGCCTCTCATGCGTATACACTGGTTTGGAGCGTGCCTGCTATTGTCGGGAGCCGTCATCGGCGCCACGACCAAACAAGCCCGCGCCCAGTGGGACGTCTCTGGAAACGCGTCCATCACTACGCCCTTGCCGCTGGGCCAAGACCGTCCCGACAGTGGCGGTTTCTATTTCGCCGGCGAATTCCTGTTCATGCATGCCAACCGGAATATCGGCAACCAAGTGATCGCCGCCCGCGGCTTTCGCGACAGCGATGGCTCGATCACCGGCACTCCGGGGCAGTACGTCGGTTCAAGGCGCTACGCTCTCTCCACCGAATACTTCGGGCGCACGACTTGGACGCCGGGTTTTCGCGCGACGGCCGGTTATCGATTTGCCGATGGCCTTTCGCTTTCCGTTAGTTATGCGCACTTGTTCGATGCCAAGTACACCGCCAGTGCCGGCCCTATTCCGATCGACTTCCTCACGGGCCTGCAAGGGGAAGAAACCTTGCTCTTCGCTCCCGTATTCAATTTCTCTCCAGAATTCGCTGGTCCGGCCAATCGCTTCGGAACCATCACGAACGGCGTTTTCGCACCGATCGGCAGCGGCGGCTCGCCCTACGGCATCTGGAATGGTGCATCCAATATGAGCATCGCCTACACCCAGCGGTTCGACAATTACGATATCACCGCCCGCATCCCCGTATACGAAACGGATTATGCCCGAACCTACGCTCTGGCTGGCGGCCGGTTCGCCTGGATCTGGGAACGCTTTGGCTGGAATACCATTACTTTCGACGCCTTCGGAAATGCCTCGCAACTGGACTCTGCCGAGTATACCAACATTGTATCGCAACGCATGTACGGCCCTTTTCTCGGTTGCGGCAATGAAATCTACCTCGGTTCCTCATTCGCCTTGAGTGCAGACTTCACAGGCTCTTTCCTCTATTCAGTTGTGAAAGAACGAGCCAAGTACATCCGCGCCGATGAGCAGACCCAGGCCAAGAAGGGACGCATGGAGTACACCATCGTCCCGAACGCCCAGGGTTCCCTCAATCTCTGGTGGTATCCGCTCCCGGGCGTCCAGATCCGGGCCGGTTACGAACTGATGTCTTTCTTCAACACCATCTACATGGCGGAACCGGTCAGCTTTAATTTCGGCGCCATCGACCCGGCCTATAACCATCGCCCGGTCCGCATTTTCCATGGCTTTCACGTCGGCATTAGCGTGAACTTCTGATCCTTCGCGAGCGGCCCAATTCAAGCCAACGAGCGGGCCGTTCCGAATCGCGCAATTGCCGCATCCGCCCCTCCCCCTATAATTCCAGCTATTCCGGGTTCGAGTCGATGAAGCGCGGATGCGCTTTTCGCTCGTTCCATCCGTTAAGAAGGGGAGACGCATGGCCGAAGAGCGTGCAGGCACGCGCGAGTTCGACACCCGTAAGAACCTTTCCTGGATGGAACTCTTCCGGACTTTTCTCATCGCGCTCGATCCGTTCAAGCTCATCATCGCGGCCATTGGCATCCTCGCCACCGCCCTCGGCTGGTGGCTGATTTCGATCGTCTTCTTTTACAGTTGGACCGAGCCCAAGGGATTCACCAACTACGAAGCCCGCGAAAATGAGATCAAGGATCGGAAAGAAGCGTACAAAAAGGACGGCAAGGAAGAAAACGCTGCGTTCGCCAAGGCGACTACCGAATACAACACGGAACTGGCACGTTACAAATTGATGCGCAGCCTCGGTGGACCCGGCGGCACCTACCGCACCATGCCTTGGTTCGAAGAACGCGGCCGCAATCCGTTCCTCGTTGCTCGCGGCGCTGTCGCCGGCGCCGGCGAGAAACGACCGACCATCATCTCGTTCTTTGCCGACCAGGCGCCGGTCCTGGTGGAACCGTTGCTGAAGTTCCTCAGCCCGGTTCTGGGCCTATTCGATACCGAGGCCAATTTCTGGGTCCGCGTCTACCTCTTCTGCTTGCTCGTCTGGATGCTGGCGATGTGGGCCTTCTTCGGCGGCATCCTTACCCGGATGGCGATCGTGCAGATCGCGGGCAAAGAAGGGGGCGGCTTGCGTGACTCGATTCGCTTCGTCAAGAATCGCTACCTGTCATACCTCGCCTCGCCAATCGTCCCGATCCTCTTGATCTTCGCCGTCGTCCTCGGCTGTATCCTTTTCGGCCTGTTCCACCTGATCCCGTTGTTCGGCGACATTTTCATCGACGGCCTGTTCTGGTGGATTCCGCTGGGCGCCGGGTTCGTCATGGCCCTCCTCGTCGTCGGCCTCGTCGGCTATCCGCTCATGTACACCACCCTTTCCGCGGAAGGCAGCGACACGTTCGACGCCCTGAGCCGCTCGTATAACTACGTCTATGAATCGCCCTGGAGCTATATCTGGTACGGTTTTGTCTCCGTTGTCTACGGGGCGATCGTCGTCTTCTTTGTCGTCTTCATGACGTCGTTGATGGTCTACCTCGGCAAATGGGGCGTCAGCCAGACGCCATTCACCCAGTCGGCCAATCGTTCGCCGGAATATCTCTTCATCTATTCGCCGACGTCGTTCGGCTGGCGTGAATTGATGCTCCAGGGCAGCCCGGCCGCCATTATGCCGAACCCGACTTACGGTGATCTGGTGCCTGACGAAGCCAACAAGGAATTACTGAAGATCGATAATCGACAGTACATCCCCGTCAATGCCCAGGCCAACAAAGAGTACATGGACGAATACTCCTGGTACAACTATGCCGGCGCGGGCATGGTCGCCTTCTGGATGACGCTCCTCTTCATGGTCATGCTCGGTTTCAGTTACAGCTACTTCTGGACCGCTTCATCGATGATCTACCTGCTGATGCGCAAGAAGGTCGATGAAGTCGAGATCGATGAGATCTACTCGGAAGAAGAGGACATCGAGCAACCGGTTCCGCCGCCAAAGCCGGCAGCCCCCGCACCGTCATCGGTGACGATGGTTGAATCGCCGACATTGCGGGTGACGCCGCCGCCCGTGCCGGAGACTCCTCCCGCGCCAACGCCGCCCCCGGTTGTTCCGCCTTCGCCCCCGGTTGTTCCGCCGCTCCCGGTTGATCCGCCGTCGCCTCCGGTCGTTCCGCCTTCTCCGCCCGTGGAACCGCCGCCGCCGCCCACGCCGACGCCGTGACTTCCGTAACACAAGAACCAAGCTCCAGGTGAAGCCCTTGTGCTCATGATTTTTTGAAAGTTGAGCTTCGCTTGGAACTTGGCTTTTGGGTTATGGAAGTTCTCAAAGCAGGATCGCCGCGATGCCACGACCGCTTTTGCTTTTCTCCCACAACTGGACCGACTTGCCGCTCGAGGATCTGGCCGGCAAGGCGTCCGAGTGGGGTTACGTCGGCTTCGAACTTGCCTGCTCGGGCGATCATCTCGAAATTCAACGAGCGATCAGCGAACCCGATTACTGCTCGGCCAAGCTTGAGTTGCTTGCTCGCTACGATTTGCAAATCCCCATCATCAGCAATCACCGCGTCGGCCAGGTTGTCTGCGACGTGATCGACGGCCGGCATCAGACGCTCGTGCCCGATTACGTCTGGGGCGACGGCAAACCCGAAGGCGTCCGCCAGCGTGCGATTGAGGAAATGCTGGCAACCTGCCAGGTCGCTCAGAAACTTGGCGCCTCGGTCATTGGTTGCTTCACCGGGTCGGGCATCTGGTCATACATGATGGGCTACCCCGGCGCTTCACCGGAGATTGTGGCCGCGGGTCTGAAGGACTTCGCTCGCTTGTGGAGCCCGATTCTCGACGCCGCCGGTGAATGCGGCGTCAAATTCGCCTTTGAAATCCATCCCGCCCAGATCGCCTACGATTATCACTCGGCCGAGATGGCCCTGGATGCCGTCCACGGCCGGGAAGAGTTCGGTTTCACCTTCGATCCCAGCCATTTCCACTGGCAGGGGATCGACCCGATCGAAGTTATCCGCCGTTACGGCGACCGCATTTATCATGTGCACATCAAGGATGCCGTGCTGAATCTGAACGGCCGCAACGGCATCCTCAACAGTGGCTTCCCGCCGGGTGATCCACGCCGCGGTTGGCACTTTCGCGCGCCCGGCCGCGGCGGCATTGATTGGGAAGGCGTCATCCGCGCTCTGAATGCCGTCGGCTACACGGGCGCTCTGGCAGTCGAGTTCCACGATCGCGACATGGACCGCGAGTACGGGGCTGAGGAAGCCGCCAAGTTCGTCCGCCGTCTTGATTTCGAACCGTCCCGACCACCGAAACCCAAGGCGTTTCGGTAAAGAAATCTCCCGAGATCTCGAATGCCTTCCATCAATCTCGAAGCCATGGACGAACTCCGCCGGATTTGGACCGACCGGCTCGTGTTCGCGCGGGCGGAACGGGCGGAACTCAAACGCTTCGAGGGCAAGGTCGGCCGTGTCATCACGGTCAACTATTCAGGTAAAGCCATCGTCGATTTCGCCGACGGCGCCTGGTACGACATCCCCGCTTCCGAAGAACACCTACGCCCCCTCGCCGCCGACGATCCGCTGCGCGCCAAGTACGACGCCGCTGCCAATAGTGCGCAGATTCTTCCCGAACGACAGAGTTGAACATGCCTCTGGCCAACGCAGGCCTTTTCGGGTAATCTGCGGACCGCGATCGGGATGGATTCCGTCGAGGCGTTTTCATGGTGCGGTGGGCGTTGATCATCGGCTTGTGCATGGGCGGTTTCGCCTCGGCGGAGGAACCTGAGTTCCCCTGGCCGGCCATGCCGGTTCGTGCCCCGCTCTGGGACCGTGAATTTGCTCCGGCCAGATCGCTTCCCGGTGAACATTTCACCGACCTCTTGCGTCAGACATTGCCGAGTCCCGAATTCCGATCGCCGCTCTTCCTTTCAACTGATCAACGATCGACTCCGGATCCGAGTTCTCTCAAAGTGATTGATCGTCTCGATCCCACTTACAACAATGAATGGAGAACTGAAAAGACGCTCCTGGTGCCGTTGCCTGTCGCGGATTCGCTGTTCATGTTCGGCTCGTTTGATTCCTCGGGCGATGGCGACGACCCGAAACAATTGCGATGGCACGGGAAGACCGGCATCGGTTGGAAATGGGTCCCGATCGCGGGAAGTGAACTGCAAGTCCGTTCCGGCCCCGTGATGCGATCGCCGGAATGGATCGAACCCGGACGGCTGATCGATCGATCGCAATGGAGCGTCGAACTACAGGCCCGCATCGATCTCTTCGGGCCGTTGCAGTTGAAATACTCGGGCGAAGCCCTGCCTGCCCTGACGGCCACGGAGCGACTGGCGCTGTTCCAGGACATCAAACTGGCGGTCCCCTTCGGCCTCAACCGCGAAGTGCACGTGGGTGCTCGCTTCCGCTGGGAAGACTCCTTCACACCAACACCCTGGCTCGATCGCACGGAGCTTTATTTGGGCATCAAGTTGAAGCGGTGACAACCGTCTTGATTCTCCCAAGACCGATGGCCAAAATACAGTCAACAAGGCTGTTCGTCGTCTCCCGTTTCTATCCGACATGAGGTCTCCCATAATGAAGTACCGTTTGGCTGCCATTCTCGGGGTCGGCATCCTTCTCGGCGGGTTGCTCGTTGCGTGCAACAGCAAGCGCGAGCCCGACCTTCTTCCCGCCGCCCATGCCGAGGCCGTGGAGTCGGCCGGGCAAAGCCCGCCGGGCCTCAAGGTCGGCGCCCGGGTCGAATTCGTAGCAGTTGCCAATCACCCGTTTAACGGCGTTTTGAACTACGAAACACCCATCGTGGATGAGATCAGGGGCAACTGGGTCCTGATGAGGTGCACTGTCAAGAAGGAGCCAGATAAGGAAGCACCCAAAGACATCGTCGTATGGGTCAACTTTAACAACGTCGTCTATTTCCAAACGAAGTAAGGCTCCCGGCTCGCCACAAGCCTTAGAAAATCAACGGGTCGGTTAAGAGCTGATTTTGCCCATAACCATCATTTAGCGGGAAATACACCTAATGGTGGCCGTGCGAACACTGCCAATTTAGCCCTCAACCGAACCGTTGAAGAAATAGCGATGCGGCGCCTACTTCTTCGCCCCCTCCAACCGATCCGGCAGGCCGTCGTTATTCTTGTCAAAGGGCAAGGCGTCATTACGGTCGGGGATGCCGTCGCCATCGCTGTCTTGGCCCGGTTCAAGATACTTGGTCACGTCGGGCGTCCACACTTTTTCGTTCTTGATGGCCGACCAGAGATGGCGGACCAGTTCGGCGCGGGTCAACGGCGATGTACCGCGTTGCGCGAGTCCTTCGCTCGGCTTCAGGCCGAGGGTCTTTAGCGCGTCGTAGAGCTTCTTCCAATCGGCGGGAGCGTCCTTGGCGGGCTCCGGGAGTTCCGCACTCGCTCGATCGAGACTGCGAGCGGCCCGATTCAACGCACGGATCATTTCACTCTGGCCAACGACTTTCCATGGTTGAAAATCGACGCCATCTTCAGTGATGTAGATGGCGCGGACGGCAAGCATGTTGGCGGCTTCGAAGTGGAGATCGTCGGGCGTCAAATCTTGATAGGGCCAGAGCAGCACGCCGGCTCGCACCAGTGCGAGTTGGATCTCGCGAATGAGTTGCGGATCGCGACAGACGTCGAACGGCTGTAATTCGCGTTTCAAGCAAGTCGCGGCCAGCACACCGGCCGCCTGGCCGTCGAGCATCATCTGGCCGTGCAACCGCACCGCGGAACTGACGATGCTCGACAAACCGATATTCTTCGAGGCCCCCAGAAGATTCTTCATCTCGACCGGGATCAGCGATCGCAACGGAAAGCAAGCACGGTCGGTGTGCGTTGACCAGTTGCGATTCTCGGTATGCACGTTCGCCCAGGGCCCGCTGCGGTCGTCGTTGAGAAAGACCCGCCGGGTAGGATGAAAATCGATGTTGAACTGAAAGGCGAAAATCGAATCGGGAACCATGTGCTTCGCCCAGCCGGGTTCCGCGCCCTTCATGCGAATGTCCCCCTCGCGGAGCATGTAGAGAGCCTCGAGTCGTAGTCCCTCGCGCACGTACGGTTTGGGCGGCAGACGATCGGGAGTGCCGAACTCACTGGACAGTTCCATTGACCGGAACGCGGGTGATTTCGTCTGCAGATGATGAAGCATCCCAAGCGAATGCCGTTTGGCGTCCTCGAAGACGATCTGCCGTTGAGCATGGGTCATCGCGACGATGTTCTTCTTCGAAGCCCCCTTCTCATTCATCTCCAAAGCGTCGGCCACGGCCTTCGGGAAATCGTAAAGCGGATAGTCCTGCGTCGGCCAGTTGACGAGGATCGCTTCCGCCCCAGCGTTGAGCCCAAGATGCTTGCGATCGATCAGCCGACGGTGGGTGTAGATGCTGTTGACGGCGGAATAGATGCCCTCGGGATAGTCGGTGTCGACGAACGGGGCAGTGCGCATCTGTTGTGCCCCTTTTGGCCAGCCGACCTTGGCGAACTCGGCCGCCGTCAGGCCGGATGTGCCGTAGTACGTGCGCTCATCATAACCGGCCGGCTTCGGGATGATGGCCGGCTTCTCGGCTTCGCGAAGGACCAGGCACCAACTCAGCGGGTTCATCTCGTTGCGCTCGGCGTCCAGAGGTCCGACCGGCGCGTTCGTTTCGCTAAAGCGTGACTTCAGATCAGGACCGGCCGACCACTTGGCGCCAGAGAGCCGAATGACATCGCCCCAGTCGGAGGCATCAATCGTCATCGTGGCCTCGACAGTGAACTTCTTGGTCGGGTCGCCGGGTTGTTCGAATGTAACGGCGCGGATCCGGTCGTTTTCAACTCTGACAGCAACAGGAATGAAGGGGCGCACAATCTGAATCTGTCCCGTCCCCTTCGGGCCATACGGGACGATCCAATCTTCGAAGAGCTTGGCCGCGACCGAGGGTTCGACCGTTTCGGAAGCGCAAAAGCCGTTCCCCGGTCGCGCGTAGCCGTAGGTTTTGAGATTGTGCTGGCGGATGAGGCGGAGCATTTCGAGGAACGTGCCCGAACGTGGGAACTCGACGCGCTTGCCGCGATAGAGCGTCCATTCGTCGATGGCGCCGACGGCCTCGGCCGAGAATTGCCCGCCGAGCCAGTCGATGTCGTTGCTCAGCACGATGTGGCGAACGCCGGACCGCGCGGCCTGCACCGCGGCCGCCACGCCGGCTTCTGTGCCGCCGACGATCAAGAGATCCGCCTTCATCGGCGGATCGGCCGCGACAACGGGCAACGGCAGGAAGAAGAGAGAAAAGAGGAGAGTACAACGTGTCATGTTCATTCCCGATCAATCGTAACGCCCGCTGGCTTCGATCGGCCAGACGGTTTCGACGCGGCCATTGCGGATGCCGAGACAGGTGCGATGCAGGTTTATCGTCGCGCAGCAGTGCGCGGAGAGAACCTCGAAGCGATCGCCGATCTTGACGGCCGAATCGCCCGATTCAACAATCGTATGTTCTTCCGCGAGCTTCGTGACTTTGTCGTTCGGCCGGCCCTTGATGGCCGGCATGCCAAAATCTTTCGAGATCGCCTTGCTGCCGGCATCGAGAACATACATGCCCGGCCGACGGCTGACGACAGTGCAAAGAATTGTCTGCGTGACTGAGAAGTCCGGGCGCATCGTTTGGTAGACCGCATCCATCAGCACGAACGAACCGGGTTGAATCTCCGTCATGCCAGCCGTGGACGCGATGAACTCCGACGTGCCGGTGCCGGCGCCGGTCACGATCGCGACGGGAATGCCCGCGTTTTCGATGAGCGTGCGCGTGGCAACGAAACTCTGAATTCCCTCGCGGGAGCGTTTCTCGCGCTCGGCGATGTCAGCGATGTTCTGAAGGTGGCCATCATAGCCTTGTAAACCGTCGAAGCGCAGATTCGGATACTTGCGGATATGTTTCGCCAGCGCGAGCGCGGGCTCGCCAGGTTCCACACCGCAGCGGTTCATGCCGATGTTCACCTCGACCAGCACGCCGATCGTGGCCCCGGCCGTCTCCATCGCCTCCGCAATGGCGGTGACGTTCTCGTAATCGTCAACGCAGACACGCAGGTTGCTCTTCTTCGCGAGTTCAGCCATTCGCTTCAATTTGATCGGCCCGACGATCTGGTTGGCGATCAACACATCGGTCAGACCGGCGGCAACAAGAGCCTCCGCCTCATTCAACTTGGCACAGAGGAAGCCATTCGCCCCGCGTTCCAAAACGTAACGGGCGAGCCCCGTGCACTTGAGCGATTTGAAATGCACCCGCACGTGAACGCCATGGCGTTTCCCGGCATCGAACATCCGCTTCGTATTGCGATCGACGCCATCAAGATCGACGAGCAATTGAGGCGTATCCAACTGATCGAGAGGCGTTCCAATGGGGTTAGTCATGAGGCAATCGCTTTTGTGGATGTAAGGGAGAGTGACGAGGGTAATATACAGAGCGAAGGGCCATTCAGGTTCAAGCCCTGGGGTGCGGCTTTGCAAACCCCAGGGATCCGTGACAACCTCTAATTGTCTTTCGGTTTACTCTTGGGCGGTTCTTCCTTTTTCTCGGGCGTCTCGGGCATCTTTTGGATCCATTCACGAATCAAGTCAACCGCACGTTTGTCAACAATCGCTGACGCCAGGGGCGGCATGGCGCCGGCCTCACGATGGCTGATGCGATGCAGCAAGAGCGAGCGCTCGGGATGACCCGGGGCCACCAGTCGCGCGTCGGGCAAGTTGTACGTGTGATGCACCGGCTTGGCGTCGACCAGTTTCAACTTCTCAGTGGTCGTCCGCCACTCGACATCAAATTGGGAATTGCCTCCCCCGGCATTGATATGACAATTCGCGCAATTCACATGGAGGTACGCTCGGGCCCGTTTATCGAGATCGGCCTTCGGATCGTACGGATCGGGGATCGTGTTGAACTTCTCCGGGTTGAACGGGAACAGATTCGATTTGACCGGTTCACGTTGATCCTTCGCGGCCGCCAGGAGAGCCAACCGAGCGGTAATCTCTTTCGCTGGAACGTTCTTCTTCTCCAACTGGTCTTTGGTGATCTCGTTCAAGAACTGTTTGTAATTGATCTGAAAGACTTCCATTCGTTCCAGCACGCGGAACTGGTGGTCGGTGCAATGGCCGTAGTCATGTTCCTTGTTCATCTGCATCTCATTCAACCCAAGAACATACTGGGCAGCCCGGCTGTGGCAGACCATGCACTCCGATCGGCTCGGGTAGTGCCATTTTTGCTTACGCTCACCGTCTTTCGTCTTGATCGTGTATTCACGGTCGATTCCCTTCGATTCAACAAGCGTTCCTTCGGTCTGGTCCTCATTCCAGATGTAGCTATAGCCGTACCACTCTTTGTCTTGCTTGGTGAAGAAGCGTGTTTCGATCCACCGGCGTGTCTCCGGTTTGCCTTCTTCGCGCTCAAGCGCGAACGACTTCACCAGCACGGTCTGTTCCGGGAACCCCCAGGGCTTCCCGCGGGTGAACTCGATCTTGGCGTCCGGTCCCGGCAGGCCGATCCAACGGGCCTTGTGCGCGCCGTCCGACCAGAGTTGCGCGTTCACGGAATAAGGGATCATCCCCGGTTGCATCTGATGCCCCTTCACCGAAGTGAACAGACCGCTGGCGCTCAGCGTTTTGGGGAAGTCCGTCTTCGGCGCATCCTTCGGGGTTGGCACCAATGTGTAGATCGCCCCGGCGTCCTTCTTGTCATGATCGCAGATGAGGATTTCGCCCGTCGAATCGGTACCGAAGCCGGAGATTTGCAATCGTGACTGGGCGATTTCCTTGTGCCAGATGATCTTGGTCCCATCGTGCTTGGCGGCCCAGATGCGTCCCGTCGAGTAATCGCCATAGATGTAGGCGCCGACCAGATCGGGATATTTCTTGCCGTAGTAAACGATGCCGCCCGTCAGCGACCGCGCCTCCGAGTGATGATGCTCCAGGGCAGGCATGGTATGCGGCGCGGGGGCCAGCTTGCGCTCCAGATAGAACGGATGGCTGCCTTCGTAAACCGACCAACCGTAGTTGTCGCCCTTGCGGACGAAATAGACCTGCTCCCAGATGTCCTGCCCGTTGTTGCCGACCCAGATGTGCCCGGTCTTGGCGTCGCAGGTGATGCGCCAGGGGTTGCGGAAGCCGACCGCCCAGGTCTCCGGCCGCCATTCTTTCACGTTCACGTAGGGATTGTCCTTGGGCACCGAGTATTCTCGATCTTTATCCGGATGATCGACATCAATGCGCAACATCTTGGAGAGCAGGGTATCCGTCGACTGCCCGGTCACATTCGTGTCCGAATCCGACGTGCCGTCGCCCGACGTAATGTAGAGCATGCCATCGCGGCCGAAGCAGATGGCCGCTCCGTTGTGGCCGTCGCTAGCCCATTCGATGATCAGCTTTTCGCTCTTGGGGTCAAGCGTGTAAGGCGCCTTCCGCTGCATCGTCCAGCGCGTCACCCGGCAGTATTTTTTCTTGTCCTCGCCTGCTCCGTTCCAGCCGACATACACGTAGCCGTTCTCTTTGAACTTGGGATGGAACGTAATGTCGTAGGCGGTCCCTTTCAAATCCAGCACGTCCTCGGCCTTGTCGGTTTTCGGGTCGTCTTTCATCCGCTGAATCAAACAGTCGCCGACACGCTTCTCTTGGGAGATGAAGAACAGCTGATCGGTGCCCGGGATATGCGTAACGGCAATGGGCAGCGTGATGTTGAGCTTGGGATAAACCCGTTCGGTCCGGTACGGCATCGGCGGCTCGGGTGAGCCCTTCACGGTTGAAGTCGTCAGAGGTTCCCGTTTGACGATACCGTGCGGCTTTCGCGAATCCGCCGCGGGGCCGACGAACTTGAGCGTTGCGTAATCTTCATGGGTGTGAAAGTCCCTGATCGACAGCGGAGCGCAGGTCGACAGTTCCGGCCCCTCGAATTCGACGGAATAGTCGTATCGGCAGAGGGCGAACTTCCACTTCTCCTCAATGTTGGGTCGGCCGCCGGTCTTCATGAAGTCGGTCCAGGGGATGCGCCCTTCGACGGTCCAGCCTTCATCTTTGTCGGTCCATTTGTTGAGCGTCCCCTTGAGGGCCACCTTCGATTCGATGTGGAACGGGCCATCGCCCTTATAACGCTGGTAGCCGCCTGTTCCGCGGCGCGGCAGGAACATGTCCATCTTCGTCCCGGCGGCGTTCACTTGAAACTCGTAATAGCCGCCCTTGTCGACGGCCGGCTTGAAGAAAAGTTCGAAGACGTCGTTCGACCAGGTCATGCCGTCCTGTTCCTTCACGTCGGCATAGAGGTCGGTATCTTCCATCTCGGCCAGGAAGTACAAGTACTCTCGATCCCAGAGTAGACGAGCTTTCGTCTTGGACTTCGCGTCGCGAGCCTTGTCTTTCAGCCAGGGCAGGTAGAAGCGGTCGACGACCTGGGCGTCTTTCCACGCTTCTTCGTCAGCCTTGCCATCAATGGTGATCGGCCCGTCGGCCCAGCGGCACTCGTATTCCGTCGGCGGCTTCTGAAACGCCGGCTCGGCCGCCTTCGGCTCGGTCCCCGGTTGCATCAAGAAACCTAGAAACGGGACGATGACGAGTAGAAAAAGGATGCGAGTGCGCATGGCAGGATGTCCCGGCAGGTAGGTGTGCGACCGGGATCATTCTAGTCGCCCGCCGCCCCGAATTCGAGCCAGTATCTCTTCTGGAGCTTGTAATCGAACACGCAAACCGCCTGCCCGCACCCTGGGCGATAAACGTCATTCGCACCCACCTCATTTCTTCTGCCTGACCCACACACCCCTCTCTAGAAGAATCGAACATGTCCAGAAGAAGCAAACTCGTCCGGAAGAAACAAACTCGTCCGGAAGAAACAAACATTTCCGGAAGAAATGACGCATGGAAGATTTTCAGAATTCAAAGTGACGCCGTCGAAGCAGAAATGCTGCCCCATTAGAGGCAATTCGAGACAGAATTGAGGCAATTGCGAAGGAGGTCCGAATGCTCCCATTTCTCCGAGTTTTCCGATTCTACCGGCAAATTGCGCAAGATTTGCCTCAAGTCGCGTTCGATTTGCGTCGGAGAACATGCGAAACAACCGGATTCGAACAGGGAAAAACATCCATGAGACACACCTTCTTAATCGTGATGGCGGCATTCGGGCTGAACGGGTCCGCCGTTTGGGCCAATCAGGAAGCCGCGTTGGTGCAGGCCTGGTATCAACAGTACCTGCATCGGGACGCCGACCCGGGCGGCTTCCACGCTTGGGTGTCCGTGTTGCGTTTCCAGGGACCGGTAGCAGTCCAGACAGGCATCCTCGGGAGTGAAGAATATTACATCGCGCATGGTTACTCGCCGGAGGGTTTCGTCGCTGGCCTGTACGCCGATATACTGGGCCGAGCGGCTGGCCCCGAGGAAATTCAGGGCTGGGTCTTCAATCTCATCCGTTGCGGCAGCCGGGCGCATCTGGCTCAGAGCTTTCTTCGTGCCGCCCAAGCGGAGTTGGCACAGCGAGCCCTGACAGCCCCGCCGGTCGACTACCCGCCAACGCCGGCGTATGCACCGCCCGCGCCGCCCACCTTCAATGGCGGCTACACCCGGATCCCATACCAACGGCCATCCGCGTACCGGGCTTACCGGTAGTTTTTCGGGATGGGGACGGGCACGTTCATCTCGGGTTTGTCACTCGGACAACATTGATGAATGTGCCTGTTCCCTTTCACTGTGAAATTTGCTTCTTGCTGGCGACCAATTGCCTCCCTCGGTAGAATGATCTTTCACCAATCGAGCAAGGGGGAAGTATTATCCCGACAGCGAATCCGACGAAAACCCTGTACAAGCGACTGCGCGAAGTGGGCTTCTCCAGGCCTTACATCGCGAAGGTAGGCGCGTTGCCGTCGTGGTGGGATGATGAAGTTGCATCCAATCCCGCTGGCTTCGCTGAGATGGTAATCCTACTTTCCCGCCATTTGGGGATTGAAGCGAAGTCGATGCTGGACCCTTCAGCCCCACTGCGGTTGAAGGACTTCGGTGCCTGTAAGTACAAAAAGCGTGCCGGCACTTCAATAGACGAGTTGCGGCTGAGCCGTGTGATAGCCTCGCGGGCCGCCCAGTTAGCGGCGGCTGCCTTGGAGCGGCCCTACCTTCCAGTACCAGCCGTTACTGATCTGCGACAACAGATCCTCGAAAACGCTCCCTGGGTAGGCTTAAAGGAGCTTCTGGATATCTGTTGGTCGCACGGCATCCCTGTCTTGCATGTCAACAACTTCCCAAAAGACGTGAAGAAGCCGGATGGAGTGACTATGAATGTGGCCGGACGGCCGGTCATCGTCCTTTGTCGCGAAGAAAGCCAACCGTCCTGGCTGTCGTTCATTTTGGCCCATGAGCTCGGCCACATCGCGGGCGGCCATATCGCCGACAATAGCACGTTGCTCGATGAGAAAGTCCAAGACAACGAACTAGACCCCGAGGAGACCGAGGCCGATCGATTCGCAACGGAATTGCTGACGGGAAATGCTTCGACGGGAATCTACACGGATGGTAGGTGGCCAAACGCGAACGATCTCGCGGAGTTGGCGGTTCAGTTCGGCAAACGCAATCAAGTCGATCCGGGACATGTGGTGCTCAACTACGCTCACACGATGGGGCCGAATTTCTTTCCAGTGGCCCGCGCCGCGTTGAAGCAACTCTTTCCAACTGCCGATGCAATCGACATCGTCCGCAACCGCGCGGCAGCTAGCTTAGATTGGGAACAGTTGCCCGAAAGCAGCAGCGAATTCCTCATGAGAATCACTCGTCAGGAGAGCGATGAGTGATCGTCCTCGCCGACAACGATGTAATCTTGAAACTCGTTCAATGCGATCTGATCGCGGAATTCTTATCATCATTTGATGTGACGCTTGACGACATTCGCATTCGTCCAGTTACACGTCTCTTTTTGTCCAAGAACAAAATCCGCAAACGTCTCGACCCGGCCTGTATTGCTCGGCTTGAAGGCCTCTTGTCCGCAGTATGCGACATCAACCTCGATCCCGATCCCGACGAACTTTCGACATTGGTCGAAATTGCGAAGATCGACGAAGGCGAGGCGGTGCTTTTCATAGTTTGCCCACAATATCCCGACGCGCGGATCGTTACCGGCGACAAGCGAAGCCTGGTCGGACTACACGACGCGGAGAAAGTTTGGCCGGTCTGCAAGTTGCTGGCAGCAAAATTAGCCGGCAAAATCTACTGTTTTGAACAGGTACTTTTGAAGATTCTTGACGCGGTCGGATTCGAAGCAATCCGCGATCGAATCGTTTTGGGTCGTGAATGCGATAAGGGATTGGCACTTTGGCTCGGTAGCGGATTAGAGGCAACCGAGACGGAATTTCGAAATGGATTGGCCAGTTTTCTGAATGAAGTCAAGCAGGTGACCGGTGGCTTGCTGGCTTAATGAGGTATCTGCGAGCAGCGAAGGTTCCTGACATTTTTTCCGCCCGCCTGCAGCACCAAGCCCGAATGCGAAAACGCGTCGGCAGTCTTGCACAAAGTATGTCGCAAACCCGGCGTAATTGCGGTTCGCGCATTTTTGTTTTCACGCGGCGTCATTTCGGGTATTCTGATCACTTCCAAGATCCATTTTGCACTCCCTCTTTGTGAGCCGCCCGATGAGCCAGCCGTCCATTCTCTGCCAGGCATGTGGCTTGAAACTCGCCATTCCGGCGGGGAAGACTTACGCGCCGGGCGCGAAGGCTAAATGCCCGAAGTGTGGTGCAATCATTCTTATTCGCCCACCCGATGAAGAAGTTGCCGTTCTGGAAACGGTTGCTGAGGAAGCGGCCCCTGCGGACGAATTGAGTTTCGAACAGCCCCGGAAACGATCTGGATCAGCTCGCGCTGAAGTCGAAGACCGCCCGCGCCGCAACCGCAATGAAGAAACAGATGTCGATGTTCAGCCGAACCGCCGCAAGAAGGCGCACGACGCCGAGCAGGTGCCCGTCTATCTCATCGGAGGGCTGTCGGCCGTTCTCACGGTCGGCCTCGCGCTATTTATCATGTTCGGACCCGAAGGTCGCGACAAGGAGTTCGCGGACGTCGGCAAACCTGCAGATGAGAAGAATCGACTGGATCAGAGGCAGGGCAGAAGGCCGCCGGTTCAGCCGATGAATGACCCCAAAGATCCCTTCGAGAATCGAAATGATCTGTCGGCGAAAACCAAGATGGCGGTCGACGGCCTCAAGAACCTCTCGGTCTACGTATCGACCGATATTTGGAGCGTGGACCTCGACGAGGCAAAGGATTGGGATCAAGCCATCAAGCTGATGGCGAACCTGGACCATGTCTACGAAATTTACCTTGGCGAGAGCGTGACCGACGCTCAACTTGCGAATGTGGGTAAATTCAAAGAAGTTCGCAAACTTTCGATCTTCCATAATGTCCTGATCACCGACAAGGGGCTCAAGGCACTCAAAGAATTGCCGCAGCTTCGAGACGTGTATTTAACCCTGACGAAAGTAACACCCGACGGAATCGCGAGCTTGGCTGCATTGAAGGATCTCGAATCTCTTCAATTGATCGAAATGCAACTAGGGGAGGTCGGGGCCAAGCATCTCGCCGGCCTGGCCAAGCTGAGGACTTTGAAGGTTGAGCGGTGCTTGCTCCCGCCCGAGGCGATGGTGCACTTCGCGAAGCTGACGGAACTTCGCGAACTCAGTCTCCAAGGAAACGACGAGCTTACCGACGAGAGCTTGAAACACTTGGCCGGATTGACCAACTTGGAGAATCTCGATCTCGACGCGACCAAAATCAGTGACGAAGGATTGCCGCACCTTGCGGGCCTTACCAATCTTGTTGAACTTCACCTGAATCAAACCAAAACCACGGATGCCGGCCTGGAATTCATTGGGAAGTTGAAGAAGCTCGAAGCACTTTATATCGGCGACACGGCGATCACGGGCAAAGGACTAAAATACCTTGCTGGATGCAAAGAACTGAGCAGCTTGGCCCTAAACCGATTAAAAGACTTTTCCGGCGAGGGATTTCAGCACTTGGCGGGATGCGAGAATCTTACTCTGCTTGGCCTTTCATTCACCGGGGTGACCGATGCGGGGTTGGCTGACATCAAGAAACTGAAACAGGTGACCTTTTTGAATATGCCTTTTTATGGTTCCGAATTTGCTGAACCATTCTGGCGAGACCCCCATCCGGAGCGTTTCTCCGATAAGGGGCTGTTGCACATCGGCGAAATGACGAACCTGGAGTATCTCGTATTCAGCGGTTCGGGGCCAACCGATGAAGGGCTTGCCCATCTCAGCCGGCTAAAGAATCTCCAGACGCTTTCCCTGGAATTTCTGCCGAATATCAAAGGACCTGGGCTGGAGCATTTGAAAGGCCTGCCGTCACTCGATAAACTCCGTTTGACGAAGACCGGCGTGACCGACGAAACGCTGAAACACGTCAAAGGACTTACTCAGATCAAGACGCTCATGTTGCCGCGGACGTGCACGCCGGCGGCCATCGAGCACTTGAAGGGGATGACCAATCTCGAAACAATTTTCGTGCCAGACACCTGGGACGACAAAGCGACCGCCGCACTGAAGAAATTGCTTCCGAAGGCGGAGGTGTTCACGGATTGAGGGGTGCCCCGTAATTTGGACCTTCCTTTATGTAGATGTTTTTGTTTTTTTCGTCGCTCGGAGCGGACTTGCTGATTTCCGCTTTTGTCCTGCTATTCGCAGTGTATGGACGCAATTATAGATGCTCACTATGCGCCATAGCACATTTATTTGATATTCTTCCAATCTCAACCGTGTTTGATCCACTCGGAGATGCGGTGAAGGCCGGAGTGGTATTATTGGCTACGCATTTAATATATACTTTTTATATTGCTATAAGAAATGATTGCACTGAATCGGCCTCTGCGACGGCTCTTATTTTCGCGAATGCCGCGTTTGCCGCTCATATTATCTTTTTAGCAAGCACTCCTTAATCGAGTCATTGAAAAGTTGGCCCGTACAATTCAATAAGGGTGCGGTCTCTTCGGTGGGCTGCGAAAGCAGGGGTGAATGGCGTAGCGTTTTGTATTTACCCCTTCGGGGTAAAGGCAATCCTCCGCGCGGTGCGAATTACTCAGCGAGCGCTTCATTCAGGATTCAGGCGCACCAGAGAACTCGCTCCCGTTAATAAACTTCTGCCGCGTCGCTGAACTCTCACGCTCACGCCGCCCGGCGGATGCGCTCGCTCGACTCCTGCAAATTGCAGCTTTCGCGGATGGAATAAGGGCGTTTGTCCTGGCTCTCGAAGTAAGTTCGGGCCAGGACTTCGCCGATGAGGCCGGTCGAAAGCAACTGGATGCCGACCAGCGAGAGCATGACGCTGAGGAGCAGGAGCGGGTTGCCCGTCATGTCGACGCCCCAGGCGATCTTCATGGCCGCGGTCGCGGTCAGGCTGATGCCGCCGAGGGCGATAATCACGAGGCCGACCATTCCCAGCAAGTGCATCGGCCGGGTCAGGTAGCTCGTCAGAAACTTCACGGTGATCAGGTCAAGAAAGACGCGGCCGGTGCGGCTGAGATTGTACTTCGATTTCCCGGCCGTGCGCGGATGATGCGTAACGGGCACCTGGGCCATGCGGGCCCCTTGTTGCTGAGCCAAAACAGGGATGAAGCGGTGCATCTCGCCGTAGATGCGCATGCCCTGGGCGACGTCGCGGCGCAGCACGCGCATGGTGCAGCCGAAGTCGCGGAACGGCAGGCCCGTCACTTTACGAATCAACCAGTTGGCCATCCGGCTCGGCACCTTGCGGATGATCATCGAGTCTTGCCGTTTGGCCCGCTCGCCGAGGACGACGTCGTAGCCCTCATCGAGCTTGGCGAGCAGCATCGGAATATCGTGCGGATCGTTCTGCAAGTCACCATCCATGGTGGCGATGACGTCGCCGGACGCGGCATCAATGCCGGCTTGCATGGCGGCCGCCTGGCCGTAGTTGCGGCGCAGGCGCACCACCTTCACGCGTGGGTCGTCGGCCGCGAGTTTCTGGAGAAGATCGAACGAGCCATCGGTGCTGCCGTCATCGACGACGACCAGTTCCCATGCCGTTTTCCCAAGCATGGCCTCGCTGACGCGCGCGTACAACGGCCCGATGTTCTCTTGCTCGTCCTTGATCGGCACCACGATTGATACGGTCCGCATGGCGCTCACCTCCGGGCTTCTTCGGTAACGATGATTTCGAATTCGAGCGGTTCCGAGCCCAACTGGCACAGGCTCACATGTTTGTCGGCCACGTCGACCCAGACGCGATAACGGCCGGGTCGAGTAAAAGGCGGGAGAGGCAGATCGACGTCAATCGACTCGCCGGGTTGAACCCGTGCCTCGTATCTCCCGGCGCGGTAGTTGCCGATGATCGTGTTGGCTTCGTCGAAGACGTTGAATCGGACATGAACCGAGGCATACGAACCCGGTTTGAATTCCCAGACCGAGTTCGAAAGATTCCGCACCCGAGCGCGCAGCGTGATCGCTTGGCCCGGCATCAGGATCGGGACCGCGTCGAGCAGTTGGATATGGGCCGGCGCGGGATCCGCGCGATAGTCCTCGAGCGCCCAGCGGCGGACGCGGTCGGGCGAATGAACCCAACCATGCCTGCCGAGCCAGTCCTCGTACATGTCGAAGAAACGATCCATGTTGGCTGTCGTCAGCATCCGCACGTGCCCGTACAGGGGCGAGCACTGCCGGCGCGCGACGGCATAATCCGTATCGGTCTTCAACATTAGGAAGAGTGCCGCGGCTAGTCCCGTCCGGTCGGCCCCTTGCCGGCAATGGAAGAGGATCGGGTATTCCGCTTGGTCGAGGATCTCGATCAGCCGATGTATCTCAGCAGGCGGCGGCATCCGGTTCGCGGAAAGCGTGATGTCTTCCTGACTGACCTGGTGATTCTGCGTCACCTGGCACTCGGCCTGGTACCAATCGAATTGGATGCAACTGCCGCGCAGGTTGACTACCGTGCGAATACCGCGCTTGCGAATCAGCGAGTCGAGTTCGGCGGCCGATAGTTGCGAGGAGCGATAGACCCGGCCCGGGGCGACCTCATGAATGTTGCCCAACGCAAAGATGTGCGCGATTCGCACGGCAACGACGGCGGCCAAGCCGAGCCCGAGGAGAAGGATGATCCGTCTCACCCAGCCGCGTCGCGGTCGTGTCGCTGCCGATTTTTCCGATCCAACAAAGGTATGTGCCAACGAAGATAATTGCATGAACGTTCGCCGAGCCTCTGCCAACAGTTTCCGAGTTGGCATATTGCCGTAACCTGCGGATTCTGCCTAGCTCGAAATTCATCGGCGATCGGGGAACGAAGATTTGCAGGAACTCTCGTGGCAATCGCGACTTGGGTGAAAAGCAGTTCGGGCATCCGGCATAATATCCGTCACCCGATCAGGTCGGCCCAGACGTCCCAGACTATCAGGCCTGCTGTACCCGGTCTTGCCAATCGTCGAGGAGCTTGCCGATATTGCGGAACGAAAAATCGAGATTGGCGAGTTCATGCCCGAGATCGATCGCCTTGGCGAGGTCGCCGGACTCGGCATGACCGGTGGCCAATTGGTACATCACTTCCTTGCGGTCGGCCTCCTCGGTCGCCGGAATGTGTTCGAGAGCCTCCTCGAAATTCCGTTGGGCCAGCCGCCAATTCTTGCGCCGATTGAAGCAGAAGCCGAGATACATGGTCGCCCGGCCCAAATACTTCGGTTCCTTGCGCGCCATCTGTAATTCGATAATGGCCTCGTCGACCCGATCGACCTTCAACAAACGCTGGCCCAGTTCGATGCGATGCGAAAGGTCTTGCGGGAATCGATCGGCCCGGTGGCGGAAGATCTCGATCTCGCGCGCGAGGATTTCCTTCAGCAGTTTGTGGCGGATCTTCTTCAGTTCGTCAATTGATGGGCCGTCATCGTCAAAATCGTCGGCCTTACGCTTGGCGGCCTGGCGGATCTTCTCCTCCGCGGTCGTCAGGTTCCGGCGGAAGGGCTCCAGGGCCATCTCGAGTATTTCGACCTGAATGACGAACGCGTTGCCGGTGGCGTTCTGACCCTGTTCCAGCACGGCTCGTGCCTTATCAGCTTGATTCTGCCGTCGATGAACAGCCGCCAGTTGAACATAAAGGCTCGGATCGGTCGGGTTGGCATCGATCCGGCTTTGCAGGGCGGCCGTCTCGCGGGTCGAGCGATCGATCGGCGTTCCGTCCGACTTGGGACCGCTCGCGGGGGATGAATTCAAAGCAGGCCGTTCGCCGGAACTCGATTGATCGTAGTTGCCGCGCTGGATCGTCTCGCTGGCGGCGAGATCCTTGGCCTTGTGGGCGGCTTCGACATCGGCGGGATTCGCTTCCCTCACCTGTTGCCAAAGGGCGATGGCGTGCGAGAAGTTGCCGCGTTTCTCGAAGAGCCGGGCGAGCGCCCGATTCAGCGTCGGATCTTTGGGGTTCTTCTGCCGTGCCTGATCGAGCAGGAAGATGGCCATATCCAGCAGGCCTAGCGAGTCGGCCGCCTCGGCCATGTCCATCTGCACGCCCTGATCCCAGGGGTTGCGCGAGAGAATCTCCTCGCCATGTTCGAGAACTTTTTGGAACTCCCGGTTCCGCTTGGCGGTCTTCATTCGGCCGCGGGTGCGGATCGTCGTCAACAAAGCCAACCGGCTGCCGCGTAGATTGTTGCGGTACTTACCCTTCTGGGTCCGCCTGAGCGTCTGACGGTAGAGCATGTTCGTGGGATCGAGCTTGCAGCAGGCCAGCAGAAGCTGGATGGCGTAATCAAAGTTGCCGCCGGCCACGACCTGATTGGCGCGGTCGAAACGCTCGGCAGCGATCCGCCGATGTTCGGCCGAGATTGGTGGCACGCCGGGAGTGGCGGGGACGGTCATACGGCAATCCTGGCAAATGCGGAATTCGGAATTCGGAATGCGGAATCGAAGAGACGAAGCAGAATCCTACCCTCTTGGATTTCCATTCCGAATCCCGCGTTCCAAATTCCGCATTGGAAAGTATGAGTTACGATAGATGCCTGTTGTACCAAATTTCGCGACCGAACGAAACGAATATCCGGTCGGCGCTTCCGTAGAATACAACGACGCCCGCGCCGATCCGTTGATCGAGATTTATCCCCTTGCTCCTCTTTGAATGCGATGTCTGGACTGTCGATCCGCTTCATCCCGATCCGGAGATCATCGCCCGCGCGGCGGCGATCTTGCGTCAGGGCCGCCTCGTCGCGTTCCCGACGGAAACCGTGTACGGTCTGGGGGCCAACGCACTCGATCCGCTGGCCGTCTCCCGCATCTTCGGCGCCAAGGGTCGGCCGGCCCGCAATCCGGTGATCGTTCACGTGGCCAAGCCGGAGCAGGCGATCCCACTCGCCTCGAGTTGGCCTAAAGCCGCCCAGCAACTGGCCGAACGCTTCTGGCCGGGGCCGTTGACGTTGGTCGTGCCCCGATCTGCGTTGATCCCTGACCTCGTCACCGCTGGTGGGCCAACGGTGGCTTTGCGTTGTCCGGCCCATCCCGTGGCCCTCGCCCTGATCGAAGCGGCCGGCATGCCGATCGCGGCCCCGAGCGCCAATCGAAGCTCCGAGATTTCCCCCACGCTTGCGTCCCACGTCTTTCGCAGCATCGGTGACCGCATCGATGTCATCCTCGACGGTGGTCCGACTCCCTCGGGGATCGAATCGACCGTTCTGGATCTATCGACCGACATCCCCCGACTGCTGCGACCGGGACCGATCGCGCCGGACTTGCTCGAATCGATCATCGGACCGATTCAGCGAGTTGTCCAAGTTACGAGTGGGGTGCCGTTGCCGTCACCCGGGTTGCTCGCCCGCCATTACGCGCCGCGCACGCTGCTTGACTGCTGGTCATCCCGGGAAGAAATGGCAACCCGCGTGAGGGACTTGCTTGCGAGCGGCCAACGGCTCGGCGTCATCGTGCCCCAATCACTGGGCATCACGTCAAGTTCGTTGAAAGAGGTTCTTTTGCCGCCTGATCCGGTCGGGTATGCCGCCGGCCTGTATCAGGCCCTGCACGATCTCGACACGGCGAAACTCGACCGCCTCGTCGGCTGGCTGCCGCCGGAAACCGATGCATGGCTGGGTGTTCGTGATCGGCTGCTGCGTGCGGCGACGCTTTGATTTCATCGTAGTCCTCTCGCTCCGCGAGAGGATGTATCGGATCGCGTTGACTCACTCTATTTGGTGGGAGCTTGCGGCGCTCCGTAGCCTTCCTCTCGCGGAGCGAGAGGTCTACGATGAGATTTCATCGTAGTCCTCTCGCTCCGCGAGAGGATGCTTTGAGATTTCAGAGTAGTCCTCTCGCTCCGCGAGAGGATGTATCGGATCGCGTTGACCCATTCTAATTTAGTGGGAGCTTGCGGCGCTCCGTAGCCGTC
>Ga0105046_10003722_pt1 | contig 24215 bp, 22 predicted proteins | sample MAT03_FD_78385 | JGI IMG/M metagenome (GOLD analysis project Ga0105046, IMG submission 78385) | Freshwater microbial communities from Lake Fryxell liftoff mats and glacier meltwater in Antarctica - MAT-03 (megahit assembly) | ecosystem: Environmental > Aquatic > Freshwater > Ice > Liftoff...
CCGGCCCAACGGGGCCGGGGATGATAATGCCTTGCCCATCTGCGGCTTACGGGCCAAGGTGCGGCGCCGGGGGTGGGCAACTCTATCGGAGCACAAGTGGTCAAGTTTTGGTGAGCGCCGAGGACCCGCCGACCTAATTCTTTGCTTGGCGAGGTCTTCATTTCGTTGGCGGTGATGGGTTGGCAAGTGGCTTCGCCGGCAGCGGTTCGGACAGCCATGGCGCGGCATTATGAACGGATCGATACGGCGCAGGCGGAGGGGAGAGATTCTTGCCATTGCGCTTCCCGCAGCCCGCAGCAGCAGGTCCAGGCGCTGCTAATTGAGCGTTGGGGGTTGGTGCCGAAAGCCGAGAAACGAGAGTTGCCGGTCTACAGCCTGGTGGTAGCGAAGTGCGGGCACAAGCTGACAAAATCCAGGGAGCAGAAGGGCCGCAATATGAGCAACTGCGCCCGGCGGATCAGCGGAACTACGGTGAACATGAAATGGTGGCGGATGCCGTGGCCGGATTGCTGCGGCGTCCAGTGGTGGATGAGAAGGGAATCGAGGGGCTTTTACGATTTCAGTAAGGAATCGACACCGGAGACAGCGACCGACGAAAACGGTCGTTCGATTTTCACGGCTATTCAGGACCAGATCGGGCTGCATCGGGAATCGAAGCGGGCGATGGCCCCGGTATTTTTGATTCAGAAGATCAATAAACCAAGTGAGAACTAGCGCTTAAGCGATCGGGTCGTGGAGCACGTTGCCGTGCACGTCCGTCAAGCGGAAATCACGGCCGCTGTAGCGGTAGGTAAGCTTGGTGTGATCGATGCCGAGTAAATGGAGCACGGTGGCGTGAATGTCGTGAACGTGGACCGGCTTCTCGACAGCCTTAAAGCCGAAGTCGTCGGTTGCGCCGTAGATGGTTCCGCCTTTGACGGCTCCACCGGACAGCCACATAGTGAAGCCGAATGGATTGTGATCGCGGCCCTTCTTGACGCCGCCGCCGCCGCCGACTTCGCGGACGGGGGTACGGCCGAACTCGGAACCGCAGATAACTAGCGTGTCTTTCCACATGCCGCTCTGTTTGAGATCCTTGATGACGGCAGCGAACGGCTTGTCTGAATTCTTGGCGTTTATCTTGTGCGCCATGATGTCGCCGTGGGCGTCCCAGGGGTCGCCGCTCGAATAATAAACCTGGATCATGCGAACGCCTTTTTCAGCCAGACGGACGGCTTGCAGGCAACCGCGGGCGGTGGTTCCTTCCCCGTACATGTCGAGGGTCGCCTGCGACTCCTTGCGCACGTCGAAGACCTCGGGCGCTTCGGTCTGCATGCGGTAGGCGATTTCCATCGAATTGAGGACGGCCTCAACCTGATCATCCTGACCGGCGGCCTTCTTCTGGATGCCTTCCAATTTCTGCAGGAGATCGATTTCGCGGCGCTGCTCGGCTAGCTCGAACTTGGGATTGTTGACGTAGCTGACGAGTTTCTTGGGATCGAAGGCGGCTTCAACCTTCACCGGCTTGACCCTCTCTTTGCCGTCTTTGTCCTTTTCAGGCTTCTCTTCGGCCATGGGTTCCGGCTCCATGGGCGAGCCATCCGGGTTGTTGCGCGTCTGGATGCGGGACGAGATATAGGTGCCCTGATTGAGTGCCGGGAGAAAGCCGTTGCTCCAAAGCGGGGAGCCGACGGTGGTGGGAACCGTGGGACAGAGGACCACGAATCCGGGCAAATTCTTGTTTTCGCTGCCCAAGCCGTATGTGAGCCAGGAACCGATGGCGGGGCGGCCGGCCTGGTTGGCTCCGGTATTCATCATGAGGCAGGCGGGTTCGTGGTTCGGGATCTCGGTATAGACGGAACGGATCCAGCAGATATCGTCCGCGACTTCGCCGAGATTGGGCCACAGTTCGCTGATGTCCATGCCGGACTTTCCATACTTCTTGAAAGTGAAGGGGGACTTCATGAGCTCACCGGTACGGCGTTCGGTTTTGATGCCGCCGCCGGGCATGGGTTGCCCGTCGTACTTGGTGAGCATTGGCTTGGGGTCAAAGCTATCGATGGAGGAGCATCCGCCATTCATGAACAGGAAGATGACCCGCTTAACTTTCTGCGGGTGGTCGAGCTTGGTCATTGCCACCTGGCCGTCTGGAGTGGTGACGCCTCCGGCACGGGCGAGGGATTGGCCGAGCATGCTGGCGAACGCGGTCAAGCCGAAACCGTTACCGACTTTGCGGATCGCCTCACGGCGGGATACGGGATTTTCGGATTTGTGACTCATCTGGATTCGCCTTTTAGTTGATGAACAGGAACTCGCTGGAGCTGAGGAGGACCTTCGCATAGCGGCCCCAAGCGGTGGGTTCGTATTTAACTTGCGGAGCGGCGGCGGGGCCTCCGCGACGGCCGCCCATGCCTCCGAACATTCCCATGCCCATACCTGGAGGCGGGGCGGCGTTGCCGGCGGCGGCTTCAGTGGGGGGCGCATCGTTACCGGCAGCACCTTCGGCGGCGGGGGCGGCGGGCTCGGGCTTTGCGGACACATCTCCCGCTGCGGAGGCCGGGGGCACTCCGGCGGCAGAACTGATCTCAGCCGGGGGTGCGCCTTCGGGCCGGCCGCGGCGCATTCCGGGGCCGCCGACGGGTTCTTTCTTTTTGCGCTCTTCGTATTCGAGGAGCGGTTCGGTCTTCAAGTAGTCGATGCCGAGGGTGATCTCTTCTTCGGTGGCATCGCGGCCGTAGACGATGCGGTAGGCCTTGCGGATGCGTTCGCGATTGTTCGGTTCAAGGGCGACCCGTTTGGCCAGTTCTTCCGCTTCGATTTGCATGAAGTCGCTGTTCATGAGGAACAGGCGCTGCGTGGGAATGGTGGTCATGAAACGCTTTTCGGCGCTCAGCAGGGGGCTGGGGAAGTCGAAAAGCATCAGGTATTCGTCAGGCTTGTAGCGGCTAACCTTACCGTAAACGGTTCGGCGAAGCATGGCGGGCGAGAGATCGGCCGAGGGACCGCCAAGAGCGGTATCGAGATTGCCGGAGACGTGCATGATGGAATCCCGAATCTGTTCAGCGTCCATGCGTTTGCGGGTGGCGCGCCAGTAGAGGCGGTTGCCGGAATCCTTCGCCATAGCGACAGCATCATTGGCGGCGGAAAGCTGGTAGACCGAGCTCAGCATGATTTCGCGATGTGGTTTTTTTATCGACATGCCGTTGGCGGCAAAATTGGCGGCGAGGAATTCCAGGAGTTCGGGGTTCGTGGGGCGTTCGCCCGTTTGCCCGAAGTTGCTGGGGGTATCGACAATACCCGACCCGAAGTGGGCCTTCCAGATCCGGTTGACCATGACGCGGCGGTGGCCGTTCTGCTGGATGTGAACAAGCGGGCATTGTTCGCCCGCGCTGCAAATGGGCGGTTTGTGGCCCGGCAGATTGTAGCCGTGAGCGAGCATGGGTTTCTGGTGTGCCACAACGTCTATCCGCGAAAGCAAGCGAAGGCGCTGGAGAACTTCTTTCAGTTGTACGTTGAAGACTGGTCGACGCAGCTTGGGCTGCCGATTGCCACCGGAGACGACGCCTGGGAAGCGCAAGAGGTGAAGCCCCTAACCCTGCAACGCTGGTACGAGGATGGCCTATGGGACCGCTACGGCAAGCGGAGCTGAGACGCCTTTGCATGCTGTATTCGAAAGAAGCAGAATGGAACCATGATGAATAAATCGATTTTTGCGGCTATTGCATTGATGGCTTCGCTGGCGTTCGGACAGCCGGCATGGACCACCGGCGCTAAGGTGACGCCCGTGGCCGTCGGCCAAGCGCCGAACTCCTCCGCATTTGGATCGCAGGTCTATTTCGCCGGACAGCCCACAGAAACCGACTTCGCCGAATATGCCAAACTCGGCGTGAAAACCGTGGTGAATCTGCGGATGCCGGCGGAGATGGAAAAAGTTGGCTTCGATGAGGCCGCGACCGCGAAAGCGGCGGGAATCAGATATGTAAATGTTCCGATGACTTCCGCATTCCCGAGTGAGGGCGAATTGGCGAAAATTTACGCAGAGCTTGAAAACTCCGGCGGCGGCAAAGTGCTGATGCACTGCGCGAGTTCCAATCGCGCCGGGATGGTTTGGGCCGCCTATCGGGGTGACAAGCATGGAGTGCCGGTGGAAGCGGCCATTGCCGAAGGGAAAGCGGCAGGATTGAAGAGTCCGGCACTCGAAAAGACTGCTCGCGAAAAGCTCGGCTCGAAGCCCTAAACATCACTCGCCGATCGTGACCTTTTTCAAGTTGTCGTCGGGCATGCGGTCGATCAAAAGGCGGAACGGGTCCACTCCCGCCTTTTCGGGCTCCTGATCCACGGTGAACTTGTATTGACCTTTGCCCGACTTCATTTGAATCCGTTCGCGATACAACGCCTTGCCGTAACGCTGGTCCTTCGCGGGTTTGGCGAAGGCGCCAATTTCAATGAAGTCAGCCGCCGGGACCTCCGTTTCGTTCCCTTTCTCATCCGCCTTGAACTTTTTCGTTTCGATGTCGATGGTGACTTCAAACTTGCCCCCTTCGAGCTTCCTGGCTTTCGCTAGCAGAGTCCGATTGCCGAATAGAGTGATGTCTTCGAATAGGTCCTTGATAAGGTAACGCAGATTTTCCGGCGTCTCTTCGCGGAGAGCGTCCAGCAGATCGTGCGAGGTCGGGTAGGGCGCTTGCGCGTATCCAAACTTTCCGATAAGTTTGCGCAAGGCGCGATTAACCGCGTCCTCACCAATCATTTCCTTCAAGTAGTACATTACGACGCTTCCCTTTTGGTAGTGGATATAGCCCTGACCGTCTTCAACCGTCAGGATGGGCCGCTCTTTCAGCAGTTCCCGGCCACGAGAGCGCAGATAGCGGTCCATCTCGTATTCCAAAAACTTGCGCATCATATCCCGGCCGTACTCCTTCTCCATCACCATCAGCGCGGAATACTGCGCCAGCATTTCGCTGAGGGCGGTGGCGCCCTGCATGTTCGCGCCAATCACCTGATGCGCCCACCATTGATGCGCCATCTCATGCGCGACGATGTAGTAAACCATGTCGATGTCATCCGGCTTCTCCATCTTGGCGATAAAGCCGATGGATTCTGAATACGGCATGGTTCCTGGAAACGCCTGGGCGAAGCTGGCCACACGGGGAAATTCTATGATCCGGGCCTGTTTGTGGGCATAAGGGCCGAAATTCTTCGTGTAGTAGTCGAGCGATTTCTGCATTGATTTCATCATTTTCGGAACGTTCCAGATGTGCTCGGGATGATAGTAGACCTCGGTCTTAACGCCGTTCCATTCTTCTCTCGCGACCTGGTAAGAAGCGCTCATGAACGAGTAGAAGTTCATGCTGTCCTTGTCCAATTTGTAGTGGAAATGGCGGCGGTTCCCCTCGGTCCAGTCTTTGACCAGAGTTCCGGGGGCGATAGCGATCTGATCAGCCGACGTGGAGATTCGCGATTCGACACTCACCCAATCCGAACTGTTCGATAGGTAAGTGTCCATACAGTTGGCGCTGCAGTTTCGCTCCAGCTTGGGCATCAGGTCCTTCTCGGCAAGACCGCGCTTTTTCCGGTCATTGCGCTTGGACAATTCGTTGTCGGACTGGTAGCCGATTTGCGGCGCGATCGTGTTGTTGAAAAACGTTCCGTTCTGCACAACCGAAGTGCCGCCCACCGAGTTCTCAATTCCCTTCGGCTCGCGAGACACCGTGAAGTGCATGCGGCGCGATTCGCCGGGCTGCATGGGGGGTTCCAGCTTGTAAATGCGGTACAGAAGGCGCGTGTCGTCTTTGTCGAGTTTGGCGCCATCGATCTGGATTTCATAGTGGTAGGCGCGCTGCAGGACCAGGTGCATCTCCGGCAGCGGCACGTTGTGTTTGTTGACGATCTGCTGGTCGCCCTTGAAGATGATTGCCCGACGCTCGGGATAGATCTCAATGTCGTACTGAATCTGCGTGACGCGCGGTTGCGGCAGGTTACGGAACTGTTTGTAGGTCTTTTCAAAATCCGCGCTCAGATCAAGCGCGGTCTCAGGACCGATGATCTTATTACGGATGGCGGTGTTCCAGTAGAGCCAGCCGCCCAGCGCCGTAAACAAAAGCGCGGAAGCCAAGGCCGCGGTTCTTAACTTGGGGTTGAAGGCGGCGAACCTTTTCGCCAGCGAGGTTTCCTTGCCCCGCGGCCAAAGCGCAGAAGAAACCGTCAAGAGCAAAAATGATAATGCAGCCCAATAAGCCGTGAACCACCACCACGACCCGAGAAACGGCGCGTGGCCGTAGAAATCGGAGTAGGTGTAGTCGGGGCGGGATGGATAACGCACCAGGCGGGTAGCTATATTTAGTGGCGCCCAAATCGCCCCATTGGCAATCAGAAACACTACGAAGCCGAAGTAACCGATGTACTTGTTCGGCGAAAGTACATGGATGAAAAATGCCAATACCGCGAAGAAGTAGAAGAGCGAAAAGTCGTAGACGAACAACTCGCTGAGGTAAAGGCCAATCTGGTATCGTTGATAGCCGAATGCCGTCTGAACACTGATTCCGGTCAGCATCATCAACACTTGCAGCAGCACCATCACGCCGAGCAGCGCGCTTAGTTTGGCGAGATATCGGATCCAGGACGGATGCGGCGTAGCGTCCTCAATTTCGTCCATTCGCGCGTCCCGTTCACGCCAAACGAGGACGCCGGCGTAATAAGTGATCATCGAAATCGTGAAGATGTACATGGATCCTTGGATGAGGTCCAAGATCCAATAAGTGACCGGATAGGAGCTGTTGCCGTAGCCTTCTTTTGCCGCAAGAATAATGGTCGGCACGGCGCTCAATAACGCCGCGACCAGTAGAACTATGAAGGATGTTGTTTTGACGAGTCCCCAAAACTCGAAGCCGATCAGCATGCGAAGCTTCGCCCATGACGCAATTGCGCCATGCGCGAATTGAACCCGCGGGAGTGCAATCGCCTGATTTACTGCCGATTCAGCCAAGACCGTCTGCCCTTTTTTGGAGCGGTCGGAGAACGAGAATCGCCACGCAGTGAATGAAAATATCCCGGCGCCGGCGGCGAGCCAAATCAGCCGGTTCCAGAGCATCATGCCCTCCCAGCCCAACGCGACGGCGTTCTTGTCAGCCACCGTCCAGTACTTAGTCATGATCGTGAAGGCGCGAATACCGAACGGGTCCAGCAGCATGCCGAGCGTCTCGTTGTCCAGGTTCTCGGTCATTCCGTCAGCGACGGTGGAAGCGACCAGTAACACCAGTGAGCCTAGGAATGAGGTCACCGTACTGCGGGTGAGCGCGGCGATGCAGAAGACGATCGACGAGATGAACAGCGTGTTCGGAATGGCGAACGCGAGAATGCTCTTGCCATGCGCGTGCCACGCAATCGGACCCCAGCGCTCGGCATCCACCCACGGCATATACGCCGCCAGAATGATGCCCACGGTCACGCCCAGCATAGGAATCACCGAGACAAAGGCCGCACCGAGGAATCGACCCAGAAGGAAGTCCAGCTTTTTAAGTGGCGTAGTGAAGATGAGTTGACTGGTGCCGTACTGGAAGTCGCGAGCGGCGGCGCTGTTGACGAATGCCGTTGTCATCAGCAGTGTCAACAGGCTCATGATGGCGTAGAAATTCTGAATGACGAACGGTGCGTTGCGGAAGGTATTCTCCAGCGACGAGCCGACAGTGATTTTGTCCGAACTGGCGGCGCCGAAGATCATAGCACCGATGATCCCAAGGAAAATCCACACCATCATGCCGCGCAGCCAGTAGCGGACTTCGAATGCAAAGAGGTTCCAAATCATTGTGGCTCCCTATTAATTCAGTCCGCCGATTTTGGCGAAGAACACGTCTTCCAGACTGGGCCTGACCGGAATGAATGCCGGGTCCATCGGCAGTTCCGAAAAGACATGTATGAGGGGCCGTCCCGCCACCATTTTGTTCGAGATTACTTTATAGTCCGCTTCGAATTCCGCTAACTCCGCTTTCGTGATCTTGCGGCTGAAGATGCGGCCCTCCAGCGCATCGACGGCCGCGTCCGGCCCGCCCTCATAGAGCACACACCCCTTATGAATAATCGCCATCTTGCTGCACAGTTCGAGCACGTCTTCCACGATGTGCGTGGACAGAATGACGATCACGCTCTCCCCCACTTCGGCCAGAAGATTATAGAACCGGTTCCGCTCGCCGGGATCGAGGCCCGCGGTAGGTTCGTCGACGATGAGGAGTTGTGGATTGCCGATCAGCGCCTGACCAATTCCGAAACGCTGCCGCATTCCGCCGGAAAAACTGGCCAGCGCTTTCTTGCGGTGCTCGTAGAGGTTCACCTTGTTTAGCATCGCCTCCACCAGCTGTTTTCGCTCCCCACTTTTCGTTACGCCTTTGAGAAGCGCAAGGTGGTCCAGCATGTCGAACGCGGAGATGCGGGGATAGACGCCGAAGTCCTGCGGCAGATACCCAAGCTGCCGGCGAACGGCATCGCGATCCCTCAGCACGTCGACATCGCCAAGCTTGACGGAACCGGAATCGGCGTCCTGCAGTGTGGCGATCGTTCGCATCAGCGTCGACTTGCCGGCGCCATTCTGTCCGAGCAGTCCATACATGCCCTGCGGTATGGACAGTGTGACGTTGTCCAGCGCCTTGACGCCGTTGGCATATGTCTTCGAAAGATTCTGAATGATCAGTTCCATGTCCGGTCCTCCTCCGCTATTCTTAACGATTGTAGGAGAGTAATCGTTCCCTTCGTGCGAAAACACGGATAGTATATGGGCATGCAAAGACGCGATGTGTTGAAATCCGCCGCCGCCGGGTTGACCATTTTGAAGAGCGGCTCGCTGCGCGGACAGAATGCTCCGAGCAACAAGTTGAATATTGCACTGATCGGCGTGTGGGGACGCGGTACAGCACACTACAACTCACTGCGCGATGAGAACGTCGTGGCGCTTTGCGATATTAACGACCTTCGGACGAAGGAGGCCGCCGCGCTTTTCCCGAAGGCAAAGACATACATTGACTGGCGCCAGGCGCTGGATCAAAAGGACGTGGAGGCGGTGATTATCTGCACGGCCGATCACCATCATGCCTTTATCGCGAACTGGGCGCTGAACCGCAACATGCATGTCTACTGCGAAAAGCCGCTGGGCATCTCTGTTGAGGAGGTCCGGACCGTGCGCGCCAACTACCTGGGCCGCCGCGCAAAGGTCGCTACTCAACACGGCACGCAGCGCCACGCCTATCCGAATTTCGAACGCCTGCGCGAGTTAATTCTCGATGGCGCAATTGGCGAGTTGAAGACCGTTCATAGCTGGGATGCGCGCCAACTGCCGCGCCCGGGATATCCGAAAGGCGAAGGGCAGCCGCCGGCTTCATTGCATTATGAACAGTGGATCGGGCCATCGCCGTATCATCCCTATAGCCCCCAGTATTTCGGCGGTTCCGCCGGACTGAACTGTCTGTTCTGGAATATGTACCGCGACTTCGGAGTGGGCCAAATGGGCGACATGGGCGCGCACACGATGGATCTGGTTTGGAACGTTGTCGACGGCGGCGCTCCAACTTCCATTGATATCGACCGTGACGCCAGCGACAAATACAATCCCGATATCTGCCCCGTAAAATTGAAGGCTCATTTTCAACAGCCGGCGAATTCCTGGCGCGGCCCAATCGAGCTGGTTTGGTATCAGGGTGGACTGAAACCGGATGCGCCGAAGGGCTACATCGACTTTTCGCGAGTCGGCAACGGGGCGATCTTCGAAGGCACGAAAGGATCCATATTCGCCGATTTCACCACACGCGTGATCATCCCCAACAACGACGACGGCGACCTGACTTATTACAAGCGCCGCGACCGCGGCCAGCTGCTGCCGCTCATAGGCGGCGCCGGGCAGGTCACGCAAGGCCAGGCGCCGCGCGGCGGGGGCGGTGGTGGTCGAGCCACCGCAACGCTTCCCGCAGGCTTCACGGCTCAGCCGAACGCGACTCCTGGATCCAGCGGCTTCCCCGACATTCAGTTCCTGGATGGCAAGGTCCCCGCGGCACTCGGGCTTCCAAATACTGCCGTCACAGCGATGCTCGAAGGCGGGAACGCGCGCCGCGGAGGCGACATCTTCCAACAAGACTGGTTGGATGCCTGCAAAGGAAAAAGCAACAACGTGGTCCACGGGACCAGTTCGAAGACGCATTGCGACTTCGACTACGCCGGGACCATGATGGAGCAGATGTTGCTAGGACTTGTGGCACATCGGGCCGGGAAAAAGCTCGAGTACGATCCCTCAACCGGCCGGGTCACCAACATGAACGAAGCCAATGACTACCTGAAGCGGCAGTATCGCCCCAATTGGAAGCTCAACGGGTAGACTGACTGAACCCGGCGCGTTCAGGAAATAATCTCGGTCAAAACCCTCGCCGGGAACTCATCCGTAATTCGCTCATTCCGCCCCTCGCGTTCAAACACCAGCTTCCGGTGATCCATGCCCAGCAAATGCAGTACGGTCGCATGGAAATCGTGTACGCTCACTTTGTTCTCCGCCGCGCGATATCCAATCTCATCGGTGGATCCATACGTCGATCCGCCCTTCACCCCTCCTCCCGCCATCCAAATGCTGAAGCCCGATGGTCCGTGATCCCGGCCCGCGTTCGGCCCCGGATCCTGCGCAATCGGCAACCGTCCAAACTCCCCGCCCCAGACGACCAGCGTCGAGTCCAACAGCCCCCGTTCCTTCAGGTCCTGAACTAGCGCCGCCGCTGGCTGATCCGTCTTTCCGCACGCGTATTCGAGCCCGGTTCTAATCTTGTTGTGGTTATCCCAGATCTGCTGCTCAATGTACACCTGGACCAACCGGACGCCGCGCTCAACCAGCCGTCGCGCCATCAGGCAGCGTTTGCCGTAAGAAGCCGTTCGGTCGTCGTTCAGTCCATAAGCGGCCTTCGTGTTGGCCGATTCTTTTTCAACGTCCAGCGCGTCTGTAGCAGCCATCTGCATCCGGGCCGCGAGTTCGTAGTTTGAGATCCGCGCCTCCAGTTCCGCATTCCCCGAACGCAGGTCCCGGTGCTTTGCGTCCATGCTGTGTAGGAGGCTCCGGCTCAAATCCACGATGCCCGCCGGATACTCTTGTTTGGCGTGCAAATTTAAGATCGGCGACCCCTCTGACCGCACTCGCGTCCCCTGATAGACGGCAGGCAACCAACCGGCCTGCCAGTTCTGAATGAAATTGATCGGCGGTCCCTTCGGGTCGTCCAGTACAACATATGCCGGCAAGTTTTGATTCTCTGAACCCAGCCCGTACGTGATCCAGGAACCCAGCGACGGCCGCGTCGGCAGAATGCGGCCACCGTGCATCAGGAACAGCGCCGCTTCATGCGCCAGATGCGTCGTATACATTGACTTCACGACACTGATGTTGTCCACCACTTTCGCCAAATGCGGCAGCATCTCCGACAACTCAATCCCGGACTGGCCGTGCTTCGAGAACTTATAGGGCGACGGCATCAGGCCGCCCGTTTCGCGGACGGCGCGAACTTCCGCCGCTAAGTCGCGGCTGGGTGCCTGACCGGCGTACTTGGTGAGCGCGGGCTTGTGATCGAACAGATCCACTTGGCTCGGCCCGCCGTTCATGAAGAGCTGAATGACCGCTTTCGCCCTCGGCGTGTGGTGCGCCTTCTTCGGAGACAAATCATGAAGGCCCGGAGCTGACTGCAAATTTTCGGCAAAAAGCCCGGCCAGCGCCGTGCCCATCAGGCCATCGGACATGCGGGAAAAGAAGTCACGGCGTGTCGGCATAGATTCCTCAATCAATGTACAAAAACTCAGCGGAGTTCATCAGTGTGTGGCAAAGCGTGGCCAATGCCAGCCATTTCGCACGGCTCCGCACGGGCTCCGCGGGCCGGTCCTTTTCCAATGGTTTCTCCCATTCCAGGTTCATCCGTTCCAATACCGCAGCCGCGGACTTTGTCTCATCCGCGTCCGGCCGCCGCGCAAATGCCAGCAAATAGGCCCGCTCAATCTGGGCGGCGGCATTGTCGCCAACAGCGTCGATAATCCGCCCTGCCATGTACCGTGCATTTTCCCGCGTTAGATCGCTGTTCATCATATGCAGCGCCTGCGATGACACTACCGACAACCCTCGCTGCACGCAATTCGGATTCATGAAAGGCTGATCGAAAGTCTCCAGTATCGAGAGCGGCTGCGTTCGCCGGTGAGCGACAAATACCGAGCGCCTTGTGCTTTCGGTCACCACTTCCCCGTCGGGCTGAGCCTTGAATTTATCCGCCGGTCCGAAGGCTGTATTCTCCAGCCGTCCGGCGATTTGCAGAATAGCGTCACGGACATTTTCGGCGTCAATTCGCCGTAGCGGAAAACCCGCTGCGCCCGATTGCTGCCGGTAGGTCGATGACGTCATGATCAGCCGGTGAAGGGCCTTGATATCCCAGCCGCTGCGAACGAATTCCACCGCCAGCCAATCCAGCAATTTCTGATTCGCGGGCGCCGCCCCCATGCGCCCGAAATTGCCGGGAGTGGTGACCAGCCCTTCGCCAAAATGATGCTGCCAAATGCGGTTCACCATCACGCGGGCGGTCAGAGGATGCTCCGGATGCACTAGCCATTTTGCCAGCGCCAATCGCCGTCCGCTGGAATGCCCAAGCGGCTCTAGTCGATAGTCCCGCGAGGGTGCTGAAAGTATCGACGGCGCTCCAGGACCTACCAATGCGCCTGGCGTCGTAGCGTCGCCTCGCAGCAGAATTCTTGTCGGCGGAGGTTCCGGGCCCAGATCGAAGAGCGCCCGCACTAGCGGCAGCGGTTTCAGCTTCGCGCGCTCTTTCTTGATCTGTTCATCGAGCGCCGGCTTGTCCTTTTTGGAGGCTTCCGCCGCGGCCTGAAGCTCCTTAATCCGCTGCTCGATCGGCCCGTTGAATGTCACCACTTCTTCCCACTCTGGCGTTGCGGTGGGGAGCAGGTATCGCGTCGTTTTCTCATCGCACTTCGCGCCCACTCCGCCGCATGGGAATACTGGCGGGAGCCAATGGTACGGATCATACGCCGGCGTCAGGATAGAAACCAGCCGGTAGTAATCGCGCGTCGGAATTGGATCGTACTTGTGGTCGTGGCAACGCGCACAACCCACCGACAATCCCATCACCGCCGATCCTAATACCTCAATTTGCCCGGCAATCACATCCATCCGCTCCGGAATGAAATTCTGCTCAGTACTGTAAGTTGCGTCCGGCGCGGTTCGCCAGAACCCGGTCGCCGCCAGCGTTTCGATCTGCTCCGGCGTCAGCCGTTTCGCGGCTCGATAATCGAATAGCTCATCGCCCGCCAATTGCTCCATCAGGAACTTGTCATAAGGTTTGTTCGAGTTCAACGACCGAATCACGTAGTCGCGATATCGCCACGCGTGCGGCCGCGTCTGGTCACCGCTATTGCCACCTTCGCTATCTGTATACCCAACGGCGTCCAGCCAGTGACGCGCCCAGCGTTCTCCGTACCGGGGTGATGCGAGCAGCCTATCCACCAACTTTTCATACCGCTTTGGGTCCCTGTCCTGTTCAAACGCAGCCACCGCCTCCGGCGTCGGCGGAAGCCCGGTCAGATTAAAATACGCCCGGCGCAGCAAAGTCGAATCTTTCGCCGGCGCCGCCAAGGGCTTCAGCGATAACCCATCAATCGACCCAGCGCCCGCAGGCCGCATCGGTGTCTGAAACGCCCAGAACTCACGATCTTTCACCCGAATCGCCTGATCGCTCGCGACGTTCACTTCAATCGGTTTCTCAAAATCCGCCCGTGCGCCATCCGCGATCCACTGGCGCACTTTGGCCAGTTCATCGTCGGTCAAACCACGTACGGAATACTGCTCCTGCAGCTTCGGCGGCGGCATCTCTTGCGAGGCAATTCGCTTCACCAGCAGACTATCGTCAGGCCGCCCTGCCACGATTGCCGCACCCGATTTTCCGCCTCGCACTATCGACTCGGCCGTGCGGAGGTCTAAACCGCCCATCTTCTCCCGCCGCCCGTGGCATACCCAGCACTTGGCGGACAAAATCGCGGTAACGTCTCTCTCCGCTACCGGCGGTTTCCGGTCCTCTCGCTCGATCCAATTCCGAATGGTCTTGATTTCGGCGTCGGTCAGAGGTCCGCCGCCCATCGGCATTTTTCCTGTGGCAACCAGCGAAAGCAGCAAGCTGTCCGAAGGTTTCCCGGCGATGATCGCCCCGCCCGACTTCCCGCCGCGCAACACATCATCGACCGTTTCCAGTGCCAACCCGCCGCTCCGTGCCTTTGCGCTATGGCATGAAATGCACTTCGCGCGAAAGATCGGCAGGACGTCGGTATCGAACAACCCTACGGCAAAAAGTAAAAATGAAACTGGCCACATCAGCGACCAGTATATTCACTGTGCGCGAATGGCGGTTAACTTTGGGAGTTGCGGTTCCGGCGGCCCGGCGGCAACCGTCAAATCCAAATCCATCGCAGTGTTGATATCCTTGCAAATCGTTTCGGTACAAGCCTGCGCCCGAATGCCGATACGCGCCGCCTTTCCTGTCCGCTTCACCTTGGCCGCGAATAGCGCGCGGCCTTCGAAACCCCATGAAAAAATCCGCAACTCAGGCTTCGAAAAATCCTTCAACGGCGGCTGCATCCAAGGCCCATCCACGGCCAGTCCGTCCGAAACGGTAAACGAGGTGGGCCGGTCCATCCCAAGTGCCTTCTTCCCCGCCAGTTTCTCATTCGCGCGAATCTGATTGTCCATCGCGAATGTGTGCCATCCGGCGGCCAGAGCCAAGTCGATTGTCAGATTCCCGGCATCGTCCACTCGCGCGCGGTAAGTCGCGCAAATCGCATCGTCGACGATTATTTCAACTGGCTTCGACCAGTCTGCCGCCGAGATAGCCACCCCCGCGAATACCCATAGAACTGACTTCATTTCCTAAAACTCATCCGGATCGTCTTTAGGGGCATGGAAATCTTATTCCCATCCCGCACCACTTCCAGAGTAGCTTTATCGCCCGGCGTTTTGTGCAAAACGATATACAGGGACGCCGTGTCCGCGTTCTGATCCCAATCCTTCCCATCCACCGCCGCTATGATGTCGCCCACCTTCAACTCATGCGAACCCACACTCTGCGCCATTGACGATACATACTTCACAAAACTCGCAAACCCGTCGGCGCGTAACCCGTACTTAGCCCTCTCGTCCGCCGTCAATGGCCGGTCTTCAAAATACGATCGCGGCTCAATGCTAGACTGGCGATACCGCGTGTCCGTCCGCCACCACAGCACGGGCAACTTTACCGTTAAATCCTTCAATCCGCCGGCCCGCTCAACGGTCACACTCACCGTCTTCGCCGTTCGCGGCGCCTTGTCATAGCGATGCTGCAAATCCGCAAACGTCCAGACAGTATCGCCTTCCCAATTCGCAATCCGGTCGCCCGCTTGCATGCCCGCCGCCTGCGCCGCACCTCCGGCTTCCTTCAACACCAACCCCTTCGGCACATCCAGTTCAATACCTAATCTTCGGATATCCGGCGAACGGAACAGGTGCACCAGCTTGTCGAGAGTCCCATCCTTTTCCCGGTGCAGATTCTGGTAATCCCCAATCAAGTGGCATTCCACGCAGGCATTTGCTTTGTAAGTCCGCTCCACCAGCATCGGGTAATCGCGAGGCGAAATCGACTTCGGCCGTTCGACCTTCGCCAGCGCGCCGCTCTGGTATTGCCGGTGCAACTCCAGTCCCTTTGTCGCCGCCAGAGCCAGACTATCCAGGTTCAAATACGAATCCGGCGATCGACCGTCCCGCCCGCCATACCGCATGTAAATCTGCTCGTCCGCGTTCATCAGGAAGAAGTACAGCGTATTGTTCCGGTCATATTCAAACAAGCCAATGTCCACATTGTCCATGCGAATAATCCGGACACAGACATAATTACGCAACTGCTTTCCGAGTGGTGAATCTGGCGGCGACAGCACAACCTGTGCGTCGAAAACTCTACCGTTCGTTCAAGGCTCGCACCTGAATTCGAGGAAAATCGGCTTTCCCGTGGCCCGCGCCTGTTTCAATGCGGCCTGGTAATTGTCCAGCCAAACGATTTCATCGTCACTCGAATTGTTCTGCGCAAAGGCGGCAAGCGAGAGTAGAAAAATTGCGGCGAAAAATTTCATGGGCTATTTCAATATTACTATCGCCGATTCATTCCGTTTAGCGTAGCCGCACACCGTCGACATAAACGACGCGCTGGCTGCCGGGTTGCTTCAGCTCCCGAACCTTCCGCAGCAGCGTTTCCGTATCCGGTAGTGCCGCTGCGAACATAATAATGGCGATACCGAGCAGCAGATAACGGGAAACCGGAGTTTGATTGGGCATACTTACCTCGCCCTTCCCTGTCGCAACTCCGTGACCAATCGCCACCGTATTGAAAACAAACATATTTACCCGGTCCGTCGCGAAACAAGACTGTCCCTAGCCGGAACGGATTGTCCGTTTCCGCACACTCGGTACGCTAGGCGGCGTTGCCCTTACCCTTCGCTACCGGTTTTTCCGCGAAGGCCATCGCAGGCAACCCTAGCTTCACGCGCAAGTCCGCGTCCAGCTTAGCGGCCCGGTCCGGATTGTCCTTCAAAAACTGCTTCGAATTCTCGCGGCCCTGTCCGATTCGCTCTCCATTGAAGCTGTACCAGGATCCCGATTTCTCCACCAGATTGTGCGCCACGCCGAGGTCGATCAAGTCGCCCTCCCGCGAAATCCCCTCGCCGTACATGATGTCGAATTCCGCCTCGCGAAACGGCGCCGCCACTTTGTTCTTCACAACTTTGACTCGCGTCCGGTTCCCCGTAACAACGTCGCCTTCCTTAATCGCCGCAATTCGGCGAATATCGATGCGAACGCTCGAATAAAACTTCAGCGCCCGTCCGCCGGAGGTCGTCTCCGGACTGCCGAACATCACGCCGATCTTCTCGCGAATCTGGTTGATGAAGATCAGGCAGGTATTGCTCTTTGCCACCACTCCGGTCAGCTTCCGCATCGCCTGCGACATCAGCCGCGCCTGAATGCCGACGAACGCATCGCCCATCTCACCATCAAGCTCAGCCTTTGGCACCAGCGCCGCCACGGAGTCCACCACCAAAACGTCAATCGCGTTCGACGCAATCAGCGTATTCGCGATCTCCAAGGCCTGCTCCGCGTAGTCCGGCTGCGAAACCAGCATGTTGTCGATATCCACGCCGAGTTTCTGCGCGTACCCGGGGTCCAGGGCGTGTTCCACATCTACGTACGCCGCTATGCCCCCGGCCTTCTGCGCCTGAGCCACCACTTGTAACGCCAACGTCGTCTTGCCCGACGATTCCGGTCCAAAGATCTCGATAATTCGGCCCCTCGGCAACCCGCCTACCCCAAGTGCGTAGTCCACCGAAATCGATCCTGAGGAAATCGACTGTATGGGGACAACCGCCTCATTCGATCCCAGCCGCAACACCGATCCCTTGCCGAACTGCTTTTCAATCGCGCCAAGCGTGGCCTGCAGCGCGCGGAGTTTTTCTTTATCGTCGAGCATCAGTAAGTCTCAATTATAGAGTGGCTAAACAGACGGAAACTTCTCACCGATGAATTATCTGCCCGGCCGTTGCGGCGCTGGGCAACAATCCATCGGACACACCGGTGGCCGTGCCGGCATGTTTCCAACGGCTTGCGCCACCGCGTCGTGCGTATACTCCTCCACCAGCTCCCTGATCATCTGCACAAACTTCGGATGCGTCCCCGCCGTCGCCGCCCGCGTGAACCCCACACCCAACTCATCCGCCAAGTGCTTCGCCTCATAATCCAGGTCGTACATCACTTCCATGTGATCGCTCAGAAACCCAATCGGCTGCACGACCACGTCGATGGTCCCGGCAGCCTTTTCCTGCCGCAAAACATCCAAAATATCCGGCTCCAGCCAGGGAATCTGGGGCGGTCCGCTCCGGCTTTGATACGCCAGCCGCCAATTCGATTCTCCCGCCACCATCCGCGCCGCCTCCGTCAGTTGATCTACATAGGGGCTCGAATTCGCCATCGACATCGGGACGCTATGCGCCGTAAAGATCACCTTCGCTTCAGGCCGCTCGACAAGCGCCTCTCGAAGGGCGTCCGCCATCACGCCTATGAACAACGGGTGGTTAAAAAACCGCCGCACCATCACCACCTCCGGCGCGCCATCCCCCACCTCCGCCTGCGCCTTGGCGATGTCTTCCCGATATTGCCGGCATCCGCTATAGCTGCTGAATGCCGAGGTCGGAAACGCCAGAATCTTCTTCCGTCCGTCCGCCATCATCTGCCGCATTGTGTCCGCCAGAAACGGATGCCAATTCCGGTTCCCCCAGTAGATCGGCAATTCTAAATGAAGCTCGGCCAACAAAGCCCGGCACTGATCGTTGATCGGGCTGATGCCGTCGAAATGGTAGTAATGCTCCGCAACTTCGAGTAGCCTCTCCCGGGGAACATTCCGCCCACGCGTGACGTTCTCCAGGAACGGCAAAACATCCTCGTGTTTCTCGGGACCACCAAAGGACAGCAGCAGGAACGCATCGAATCCAGACATACCCTTAGGATGCCTCACCTAGCGCCGCGGGGATACCAAATCTGTAGCTCGGATAACGGAGCCTCACGCCCAACTGCCGCAGCACTTCTCTTCCATCCACGCGCCGGTCCGCCCGCCGTGTCTCGTCCAACGCATCCACCGGCGCGCTCGGCGGAATCTCCATTCCCATCAATTCACAACAAAATCGAGTAATCTCTGCATTCGTACACGGCTCCTCGTCCGCAACCGGCCAGGCCCCGCTTAAGTCCCCAAGCAAAGCGGCCGCCGCTAACGCCGCCAAATCGTCGACGTGGATTCGTGAAGTGTAATTCGACCCATCCCCGGCCACTCGCCACCGCCGGGCCCGAATCGACTCATGCGCTCCCCGTCCTGGACCATATATCGCCGCCGGCCGTAAGACGCAAGCCGACCATGGTCCGGCAAGCACCACTTTCTCTGCCGCCAAGCGCAGCCGCGTCCGCTCCGTTGCCGGCCCCGCCGGTGTCAGCGCGTCCACTCGATGCGCATCGCCATAAACCCCCGTGGTGGACAAATAGACCACCCGTTCCGCCATTCCTTCCAACACCGCAATCCCTTCCACCGTTGGCGCGCTCCACAACACCCGCCAATCCGTGCCCTCCAATGTTCGCAACGCCGCGGTCTCCGGAAGCGCCACGGCCAAATCCCCGCCCACTCGTCGCGTGGTTACCACGGTATGTCCGGCCACCCGGAGCAGCGCCGCCACCCTGCCTCCCGTATACCCCGCACCCAAAACCAATATCCGCGCCATGCTAAAAATACTCGGGAATTCGCGCCTGCGCAACTGCCAACCGCTCCACCAGCGCGGCCGAAGGAGCCTTGCGCAAGGCAATACGCACTTCCAGATCCGCCTCTTCCCACCGCCGCTTCGAAATCAAGTGTTCCGCCATCATCACATGCGGTTCCGCGTCACGCTCGTCCACCCGCTGCGCCTCATGCAGCCAGTTGATAAACGCTCGCACTTCATTCGCCATTAACGACAGCCGCGCCAACTCCTTGCAAGCCAACCCGTGGTCCGGATCCAGCCCCACGCATTCTTCCAGCGCCACAAACGCGTCACCCAGCTTGTCCTCTCCGGCCAGCCGCAATCCTAGCTGAAAATACTCTTCCGCCGTCATCACATCACGCCGTAAGTGCGAAACGCCTCTACCGTGGACATGCCATTCTCAATGGCTACACGCACCAGATTCTCCCCTTCCAGTTTCTCAAATGCTCTTGATAGCGCCTCGACCTCCGCCTCTCGCGGCACGATCAGTACCCCATCCCGGTCTCCATAAATCAAATCCCCCGGCCGAATCGAAACGCCCCCCAAATACAACGGAATTCGAAAATCCCGAACTTCGCCGCGCGGTCCCTGATCCTGGGCGTAACTCCCATGCGCGAACGTCGGAAAGCCCAACCGCAGTATGCCCGGCGTATCCCGCGCCCACCCATCCATTACAGCGCCCGCCGCTCCCAATTTCATTGCCCGCGTCGACATCAGTTCGCCCCACAGCGCATACGTCGCCGACGCGCCCGCCGCCACATAAACCTCGTGCGTTTTTAAATCGTCCAACGCCTCCAGCATCAACCCGAACGGCTTCCGCACGCCGTCCCCTCCCGGCTCCAGATCGACCTCCAGCACGGGCATCGCCCGTCCGGCCAGCACCATATCATCCCTGAGCGGACGGATCCGAGGCGGAAGAAAGCAATGCAGGTACCCCATCTTGTCCAGAACGTCGCCGATGATCGCGCTAAACAACTCACGCTTGATCAACGGCAACAGCTCATCATCCGCCAAATTTTTGTAGCTAGCCATCCTCAAAAAGCTTACCGCAATAGCTCCGCCACATCCGCGTGGCTGTTTTCCAGCGCGGCTTCTCGCGGCAGTTTCCCGGCCTTGTTCCGGATCAATTTCCCGGCCCCCTTCTCCAAGAGGAACTCCACCATCTGCTTCCGTCCCCACGAAGCCGCCAGAAACAGCGGAGTCGCTCCATGCGTCGTGTCGAGAGCATCAATGGCCGCGCCCCGCCCTAACAATAAATTCGCCGCCGCCGTCTGTCCTCCTAGCGCTGCGTCATGCAACGGCGTCGCCCCGTCGGCATTCAGCGCCGTCACTTTCGCCCCTTGCTCCAAAAGCACCTGCATGCTATCCAAATGCCCCTTCAGCGCGGCGTCATGCAGCATCGTCGGCGCCACCGCCGCCCCATGCCGCAGCAGCCAGGAAATCATTTCCGCATGCCCGTTCGTTACCGCTGAATTCAGCAGTTTCTGCGGATCCGCCAATTTCGCCCCGCCCTTTAGCAACACTTCCGCCACCGGCACAAAGCGCATCCGCATCGCCGTATCCAAGGGCCGGGCGCCTTCCCCGTCCGCCGCATTCGCGTCCGCGCCCGCCGCCAATAACAGCGCCACCACATCCGCCGCGCCCTTCTGCGCCGCTACGTGGATCGGCTGGGATCCCGATCCGGGGTGCTTGCGCTTCGCATCCGCGCCGCGTACCAGCAAAATCTTCACTATTCCCGCCTGCCCCCGCCAACAAGCCTCATCCAATGGAGTCGACCCGGCGGCATCCTCTACATCCGGTCCTTCGAATCGACTCAACAAATTCACGAAAAGGTCTTCGTATCCCCGGTTGGCGGCCAAATGTAAAACAGTGGCCCCGGCCCGATCCCGCGCCCGCAGATTCGCGCCTTTCGACAACAACAAATCCACCACGTCCCGGCGGTTTGTGATCACCGCATAGTGGAGCGGCGTCGACCCGCCCTCTACATGGCGCGCATTAACATCCGCCCCCGCCGCCAACAGAACCGTAACGACTTCCGTATGCCCGGACCAGGCCGCGTCATGCAGCGCTGTCCCTCCCAATGTGTCCGGCGCACTCACCGGAACACCCGCTTTCAACAGAGCGACGACACGTTCAACGTCGCCCGCGCGCGCAGCCGTGTGCAGCTCGCTGGCCTCAACCAGCCAGCTGCATAGCAAACTACTTGCGATCAGCCAGCGGAACGTAGTCGCGCTTCCCTTCTCCCAAATAGATCTGCCGTGGACGGCCGATCTTCTGATCCTCATCGCACATCAGTTCTTCCCACTGCGACAGCCAACCGCTAACCCGCGGAATCGCGAACAGCACCGTGAACATTTCCGCCGGAAAGCCCAAAGCTTCGTAGATCAAACCCGAATAGAAATCCACGTTCGGATAGAGTTTACGCTTCACAAAATAATCGTCGTGCAAGGCGATACGTTCCAACTCCGAAGCCACGTCGAGCAGCGGGTTTTTCCCCGTTACGGCAAATACGTCTTCCGCCGCCGCCTTGATGATGCGCGCTCGCGGATCGTAGTTCTTGTAGACGCGGTGGCCGAAGCCCATCAGCCGCCCCTCGCCCGCCTTCACCTTTTCAATGAACGCCGGAATATTCTCAACCGAGCCAATCTGCCGCAACATGCGCAGCACAGCCTCATTCGCGCCGCCATGCAGCGGACCGTAGAGCGCCGCCGAAGCCGCTGCCAATGACGAATACGGATCGGCCTGGGAGCTCCCAACCAGCCGCATTGTCGACGTCGAGCAGTTCTGCTCGTGATCGGCATGAAGGATGAACAGAATGTCCACCGCATGCACCAGTCGCGGGTCCGCTTCCTTCTCAAACAGCATGTATAGGAAGTTCCCGGCGAACGAAAGATCCGGCCGCGGCGCCACCATCGGCAAACCCTTGCGGAACCGGTATCCCCACGCCCCCAGCGTCATCGCTTGCGCTATCCCTCTGAAAATCTGCCTCGACCGGATCTCCTTGTCGAGCACCTTCTTCGATTCCGGATACGCCGACGCCATCGCCGCAAAACCCGCCATCAGTAGAGACATCGGATGCGCTTCCCGGCCGAATCCGTCGTAAAGAATTCCGAAATTCTCCGGCAATGACAGGTTCGCATTCACCGTCGCGGTGAATGACTCCAGCTGCTCCGTCGTCGGCAACTCTCCCTGCCACAAAAGGTACGCGGTCTCCAGGTAACTGCCGTCTTCGGCCAGTTGTTCAATCGGGTAGCCCCGATAGTTCAGGATGCCCTTGTCCCCATCAATGAAGGTGATGGTGCTTTTGCAAGCGGCAGTGTTCATGTAGGCCGGATCGTAGGTCATCAGGCCAAAATCTTCTGCGTCGACTTTGATCTTGCGGAGGTCTACCGCCCGGATCGTTTCGTCTTGGATCGGAAGTTCATAGGACTTGCCGGTCCTATTGTCGGTGATGGTGATTGTTTCGGCAGGCATGCGGGGAGAGTGGGATAGATCAGAATATCGAAAATCTTACTTCGCGGCTTTTTTGGCGGGCGCGGGGCTCAACAACTTCTCGATTTCCATGGACAAGCGATCGCCTTCCATCAGGCCTTTGGACGATTCGGAGTAGCCGGAATCGTTGCGGATCATCCCTTGCTGGTCGATCAGAAAGACGTGCGGAAACGAAACGGAGGGCTTCTGCGGCGTGACCTTCATGTACACGGCGGTTACCTGTCCGCAGTCGAAAAGGACTGGTGTCGAAAATTTGTGGGTAGTCAGATAACGGCTAACGGTCTTGTCGTTATCCGCCGCGGAAGTCACGATGGATAGGACCGCGATGCGAGTTCCGAACTTCGCCTTAATCTTCTCCAAGTGCTTCGAAACTTCCAGGCAGTGCGGGCAGGAGGTCATCATGATGTCGAGGACAACCACTTTCCCCCGATGATCCTGGATATCGTGATAATTCAGGTTAAGGTCCGGCAGCGCAAAACCCGGCGCGCGCCGCCCGGACAGTTCGCCGGCCGCAAACAACACAGAGAGCGATCCGGCTGCCATCAGCAATAAAAACTTTCTCATAATCCATTCTCAGTGTACACGCCTGTTGCTACCCTTGCTACCAGAATGCGCCTCATCGCCTTCGTGCCTCTCCCGAGCCTCGCCCATGCCGCCGGGCTTGAATCCACTGCTCAACCGGTAGCGCTATCCATCGCCACCAAACCCCGTGGCGAAGCCTAGGCGGGACCCCTACCCTTGGGTGCAAAGGATTCTCCTGAGAGACCCTTTCTTCATCGTCACGGGCACACACCGGGATCCTAGGTGCCGGCCCCGGCTACACGGTCCGGCCCGGGCCCCAGCTTCCAGGAACTAGGAACTTTTACTCCGGCTCCGGCCCTTACGTCGTCCTCATCTCCGCCAACGAAGGAGCAATTATTTATTCGAAAACTCTCCCTCAATCTGCCATCGACGCCCGGACGTCTCGCGACGAGATGCTGTACTCGCTGCTTTTAATGGTCCATGCGGACGAACGGGTACCGCCTTTGACGAGTCTGGAAAATTGATCCCCGCCCTTGCTTTGCATCTACCCGAAACGCCACTCCGACCCTGCCTGACCGCCTAACCTCGGACATCGGACAGGCCGTGCCGATCACCTAGTTCCAACAAGTCACAAACCACCCGCCCGGCCTCTTCGAACTCCGCTTCCGGTCGCCAACGGTATCCACCGAGGCACACCACAATATCGAAGCCGGCCCAACCCTTCTGACGATTCCCACGGTACCGTGATACTGGATTTATCCGAGGTCGGAATCCTCCTATCGCAACTCTAACCGATATGGCATCAAACGGAGAATTGCCCCTTGCCGGAACAACTCCATCGGCATCCCGCCAGTCCATTCCCGAATCTCCCG
>Ga0105046_10003723_pt1 | contig 24212 bp, 18 predicted proteins | sample MAT03_FD_78385 | JGI IMG/M metagenome (GOLD analysis project Ga0105046, IMG submission 78385) | Freshwater microbial communities from Lake Fryxell liftoff mats and glacier meltwater in Antarctica - MAT-03 (megahit assembly) | ecosystem: Environmental > Aquatic > Freshwater > Ice > Liftoff...
AAAGATGATAGATGGAGTAAAATTCAAAGATGGTGAAGAGAAAATTAATTTAGAAAATATTGCTTAAAAAATCGAAAATAAGATGCGCAAAAAGACTTCATACACAACATTTGACAATATCTCACCTGAGCACCATCAAATCCATTTACTTCACGAATGGTTAAAGAGTTGACTGAGCAAGTTCCTAATGTAATTTTTTGAGAAGCAACGGAAAGTTCTTTTTGAAACTTTGTGTTGTCTGCATTTAATGAACCATTAATGGTAGTTGTATTATTGATTAAACAATTCTTAAGATCTACTTGTCCGTTAACTTGAAGACTACCAATAGCGGATTCTTCCGCATTTAAACTACCATTAACGGATACAAGGCCTAAAATCTTTGTCCCTTCAAGAACCACACTTCCATTGGCTTGTATGGCATCTACAGTCTCTTTCCCGTATTTTTGATAACCATAGCTATTACCAAATTTATTCGTATTATCCATACTATACCCTTTAGAAAACATTGTCATAGCTGAGATTACAGCCGAAAAATAAATTTTTCTCATGATTTTCTTCTTGAAAGTTTGCTTAATACATTTTTTGCAAATTCAGTTTTGCTTGAATGGTTAAATGTACTCCAGCCTGGGCCAGGATTTGACTCCAAACAAAAATAAAAATTTCCTGATTTTATTAAATCCACACCAATCAATTGGTTATTTTCATATTGAGCTATAGACTTACAAAAAACCTTTATTTCTTTAGGCAGCTGAACTTGCTTATATTTTATTGTCCCTTTGGATGCGTACCGGTAATCGATACAGTCTTTGTTTTCCACCATTAATGACCAGATGGTCTTACCACAAACATGTACTCGAATATCTATTCCATCGATTTTTTCTTGGAAAAAAGTAGGTAGATGACTGGTATTTTCTAAATCCCATTGGTTAAATATTTCGTCTGATACAACTTTAGAACGAATATTAGAACAGGATTTCACTATAAGAGAGCCTTCACACCGATTTTTTAATAGCTTAAAATCACCTTTTAGAAAGAAAGAACGTGGATATTTTATTATTTGATTTCCTGCTGATTTAGCAGCATTTTTAATAGATGTTATTCCTTGATAAGCTTTAGAGAAATTATGGTAATGATCTCTTTTTTGACCTATCAAACTCCCTTTCCAAATATCCAAAACTTCAAATAATGCCACATGTTTATAGTAATACGGGTGCTCTTTAGATATCCCTGGATGTCTGTGATAAATAGCGGTGGTCGTTATAACAAGTTCTTTCAAGTATATCTTTAGAATACCATCAGAAAAGCTGAAGTCCCAATCTATTCCCAGATCATCATAATATAAATGCCTTATATGTTCTCTTGAGTTGATTTCTTTTAAGAAATGATAAGGTACGATATCATCTCTTGCAGAAATCAAAATTACACAAGTAGAAAAGGTTTTGCTTGATGAAAAGTCCTCTTTATTCAAAGAAAGACTTAAATTTTGTAACTTAGAACCAGGAACAATGGGTCTATAAGTTTTAGGAATGAAGGCTTTTTTATTCATAATCCACTTTTAAAAAATGAACACATCATCATCTGTTCCTTCCATTAACATCATTTCATGGTCTGCAAAAAAGCCTCCATCACTTCCACCATCTTTGCAGCCTTCTTTTCCATCTGATCCACCTTCTTTACCATCACTAGAGAATCCCATGATAATTCCTTAAGTTGATTATTTAAAAGATTTGTACCTTAAAGAAGATATCTAATAGATATCAATAAAAATTTGTTTTAAAACAAAATGAAGTTTTTTTTTGCTTTTGCAGATGGTTCAGAGCATAGTCGCACCCATTAAAATGTGCAATCATAGTCGTAGAAAAATAAGTAAACGGTATTATTATACTAAGGAGTTGGTGTTTTTTTGATCTTCAAAAAATCCTGAAATTCCACGTCAGCAATGACTGCAATTCCAGATCCCACTTGATATGGCATTCTGCGATACATTTTTTGATTTGTTCGCCAAAAGAAATGAAAGTGTCATAATATTTTCCATTAACACATTTGGTTTTGACAAATTTCCACAACCTTTCAATGAGGTTGAGTTGAGGTGAATAAGGGGGCAGAAATTTCAACTCAATAGTCTTAAAGTTTGCAGCATAAAGAGTTATGTAACTTCATTGATAGCCAGCATTGTCTAAGAATAAGCTACGCGATCAACTCCATGCTTTTCTCGCAATTTTTCGAATAGCTCATTTAGACTCCACGAGTTTATTGTGTCATCACTGACCACTTGAACAACTTCGTGAGTCACAGCATGCATTGCTCCAAGCACGTTAAAACGTTTCCGATCTGGTGGGACAAACATTCTCTCCCTGCACCAAACCTGGCCTGCATAACCACCATAAAGAAAATGGGAAGCATCTACAAAGTACGTATGCACCTTTCCTTGTCGTGCTTCTTCTAGAAGGGACTCTAGTTCTTTTTTTTGAATTCAGCTTGAATTACTGGGTTAGCCTTAGTTGGTAATGAGCCTGTTTTCAGAGATCTAAAATTCATTTTTTTAAGAAATTTAGACAGACTAAATCGGCTTCGTTGAATGCCAGTAAGCTGATAAATTTGATGAGATGCTTCTTTCAATGTTTTAGGCGGTTTGTTTTCAAGCTCGCGTAAAATTTCATCTTTATAGCTTTCAAGTTCACTGCGATATGGTTTGTAATTAGAGGATAAGACCATTTCCAATCCGCCTTGTTCGAACATTTTTAATACTGCTGTAACAGTCGTTGAAGACACACCAGCAAGCTTTTGAATTTCATTGTGAGGGTAAAAAAGTCCTTTAAAATAGAGCACAGCTGCACGCTTTCTTATGACAAACATTAGATGGCTAAAGCGAATTTCGTTAAGGTTCTGGATTTCTTCTTCTTTGATGTGTGGGGTTTTCATTTTTCATCGTGAGGCAGTAGGTTTTGAGAAAGTTCACAGCTTACCTAAATGTCCAAATATTCAGTCACTCTCTGGTATGCTCAATTTAGTAGACTTTGAACCGAATGCCTATAAATTCTCTGCCCCTAAAAGTAAAACGATTGAGGGAGATTACCCCAAAGATGAAGAAGCAAAAATATGGGAAAGTATCCAAGATAATCTTGAAGAAGGAATAATTAGCTTTTTTTATTCATTAATTCTAGCTCCAAAACACAAACCCTTCCAAATTTATTCGTACCTGTATACCTAAATGAAAGTCTTCCTGCAGGAGCGGAGGGGAAACTAAATGTAAAATTAGAAAAAGATTTTATATGTCTCCAACCAGATATCCCTTTATTTATTACCTTTGGAAAAAAACCAACGGATGATTTCTATCCCGATGCTCCATTGATTTAGACTCATCCTGATTCTTCAAGATATCAATTGGAAAGCGTTTTACATGCTGAGGGACTACTTTGCACGGCTTTTAATCGTGACAAGGATGGGTCTTTTGTTGAATTCAATGATGGTAACGTTAAAAGATATTCGGCAGAGGAGGCTCATAAAATTTTTAATAATCATAGCATTGTAGTGGTCTATAAAAAAATATAAATTACCCTTTAAATCATTTTTTTAATATAAATCTAATTCAATTTAGCCTATCGTTTAGGTCCTAACTTGTAATTTGGTGTTCTATGTTTAAGCAAATTTGTACCCATGCCTTGTTTTGTTTTTTTGCAACTTTTACTCTAAGTGCCGCCCCAGCAACTCCTGAAAATATTTATTATGATGTTGTGGCGGATAATTTTGCAAAAACAGTCAAGAAATTTCCGATGGTTAAGAATTGTATTTGCGATTTAAAGATATCTGAAACCCATCAGCAACCAGAATTTTTTCTAATTAAGGTTAAAATGGATGAATCAGTGGATATTAATCACCCTCTCTGTTTTGTACATGTTTTTAGAGAAGAGCTTCGCGCGGCGGCCGCTAAATTATTTCATTTGAATATCACTCAAGTAGAAATGCATTTCTTCGCTGAAAATGACAAATAGCATTACTCATCAAAATGATCTAATTTTATTTCTTTTATCTAAAAGCAAAACTTATCTTGATAAAGAGTCTTATTAAGGTTATAGTAATATGGATTTTTTACATTTAATTGAGCTGATGATATGAAACTTTCGCTGGACCAACAAATTGATCTCGATGTACGTTCTCTTGGATCCTCCGGAGAAGGGGTGGGAACTTATGAAGGATTTATTGTATTTGTTGAGGGAGCTCTCCCTGACGAAAAAATCCGCGTTTCTATTTCTGAAGTCAAAAAAAAGTATGCCCGCGGAAAACTCCTCTTTGTGTTGCGACGCTCCCCTAACCGCGTGACCCCTGCATGTCCGATTTTTGAAAAATGCGGCGGTTGCCAGCTGATGCATTTGAATTATCCTACACAATTATCCACCAAGCACCAAACCGTTTTAAATGCTTTACAACGGATTGGCCATTTTAAGGAAATTGTAGTTGACCCTTGTGTTTCCTCTCCTCAACAGCTAAGTTATCGAAATAAAATTCAATTACCTGTGGTGTTGAACCCTGAAGGAGTCACCGTAGGTTTGTACGCACGCCAATCACATACTGTTATTCCAGTAGAACACTGCTATATTCATGGAGAGCAAGGGGAAAAAGTTTCTAAAAAAATTATAAGTCTTTTGAAAAAAAGCGGCATTCCTCCTTATCAAGAAGAATTAGGTGAAGGGATCATTCGCCACCTATTAATTAAAACTGCTGTCAAGACGAAGGAAATCTTAGTCATTTTAGTCACTTCTGGTCATCAAAGCACAGCTTTACCCGCTTTGGCTAAAGCTATTAAAGCAGCTTGTCCGGAAGTCAAAGGAATTGTGCAAAATATCAACCGCTCGCGCCTCAATACAGTTCTGGGGAATGAATGGAAAACTTTAGAAGGGGTCCCTTACATCCAGGAAACGATTTGCGATAAAACTTTCCGCATTTCTCCTTCAGCGTTTTCCCAAGTTAATCCAGCACAAGCCGAATCAATCTATCAATATATCCTAGAATTAGCCGAGCTTGACTCCTCCAAAACATTTTTAGATGCTTTTTGTGGTGTGGGGGTGATGGCAATTCTGGCTGCTGCTCAGGCAAAACTAAGCATTGGAATCGAGTGTGTGCCACAGGCCATCGAAGATGCCAGATGTAATGCTGAGCTGAATGAACTCACTAATTGTTTATTTTATTGTGATCAAGCGGAATCTAAAATCCACGCCCTAAAAAATATTGATGTCGTTTTTTTAAATCCCCCAAGAAAGGGATGTGAAGAATCCTTGCTTAGAAGAATAAAAGAGTTAAAAGCGCAGTCCATTATTTACATGTCATGCGATCCAGCAACACTTGCCAGAGATTTAAAGATCCTTGCCGAAGAAGGATATAAAATAGAGCGCGTGACGCCTTTTGATATGTTTCCCCAAACTTCGCATGTCGAATGTGTCGTCAAATTAGTCCCTAACGCTTAAACAAGCTTGGGCAATGGCCAATTCCTCTTGAGTGTGGATGACCAGAATTCTCACTGAAGAATTTTTTTTGGAAATATCTTGATCTGGAATGCAACGTAGGTTTGCTTCCTCATCAAGATGAACACCTAAATAAGAAAGACCCTTGCAAACTTCTGCACGCACTTCTACGGCATTTTCTCCAATACCTGCCGTAAAGATAAGCACATCCATCCCCTCTAATACCGCACTCATTGCGCCAATGTGCATTTTCAAACTTAGTACAAATAGATCAAAAGCTAATTTGGCGCGGTGCATCGTTTCTTTCTGTGCAATAATCCATTGCATATCTGAACTTTCTTCACTGATCCCTTTCAAACCCGATTCTTGATTTAAAATCGTATCTAGGGAATTTACGTCGACTTTTTCATGGCGCATCAGATACAAAAGAATGCCTGGATCGATCGAACCGCAACGAGTACCCATCATAAGACCCTCTAGAGGAGTAAAGCCCATGGAATTCATCACACTTTTCCCTTCATGAATCCCCGTGATCGAACAACCATTCCCTAAATGGCAGCAAATCATTTTGTTGGTCGAAACAAGCGGCGGCACTATTTCTATCGCTTTTTTAGCACAATAGGCATGACTGATCCCATGAAACCCATATCGACGGATACCCTTTTCTTTCCATGCATAGGGTCCAGGATAGGTAAAAGCAACCTCGTTCATAGTCTGATGAAAAGCCGTATCAAAAACAGCAATTTGCAAACTGTTTGGGAAAAGACTCTCTGCCGTTTCAATCCCTAATAATCCAGGCGGATTATGCAGAGGAGCTATGCTAGAGAGTTCTTTGATGCGATTTTTCACATGCGAAGTGATTACTGTAGGCTGCACAAAGGTTTCACCCCCATGCACAATGCGATGTCCCACTCTGTTAATTTGGCTGGGGTCTTTCAGCAAGGCCATTTTTCCTTTCCATATACTCTCAAGTAATGGGACAAGACCTTCTGCCAACGTTGCGATAGTTAAGACTTGTTCTTCAACCTTTCCTTTTGCAGTGACTTTTGATCTAAACGTATTTTTATCATGCTTAGAAAGGGTTCCTTTCCATAATGGTTTTAAAAAAACGCTTTCTCCCTTGAACAAGGCTGCTTTCACACTACTGGAGCCTACGTTGAGAACAAGAATATACATAATAAACTCATAGAAGTTGGGCGAAAATTTCTTCCATATTGATATAGCACCAATACTCTACAATTTTTTTATTAGAGATTTTATAAATTGTGCATCCCTGATATTCAATTGGTTTTTGAGAAGGCTCAAGCCCTAAAAAATCTCCAAGATGAGTTCCAGAAGCACTCCATTGCCTAACAACCCTATCTCCCTCGGAAATGGTCGCGAAATAATTCACTTTTAAATCAGGAAAAGCCCCTTGCCAAAGTTTGACAATTTCTTCCATCGCAGAGGCAGTTTCAAAATCTCCCAGAGGGCTGTGAATTTTAACTTTGGGATCAAAATTACTTAAAACAGCATCTTCTTTATCCTCCCAAGTTTTCACATCGTAGGCCGTAATTTGGGATAGATTTTCATTAGACATTCTCTATACTCCTGTAAAGATTTTTGCTTAAGATAACAAGACAGAAAGGGAAAAACAAGAGAAACTCTTGATTCTACCCGCTGATTATGGCACAATTATGCACAGCAATTTTCTGGAAGAGTGGCAGAGTGGCCGATTGCGTCTGTTTCGAAAACAGATTTACCTTCACCGGTAACGGGGGTTCGACTCCCTCCTCTTCCGTTTCAATAAGCACTTTCTAAATGGCTTTCTCAACCACATATTCTGAAGTATAAAGCATGAGATCTCCTCTTTTTGATAATTCTGTTTTAACGAGGTATCTATAAAGATAATGAAAGGTCTAAAGCTTCATCAGCAGATACAATAAGATCTGGAATAACTCCTATACCTTCCCAATTCGAACCATTAATTGGATTAATCGATTGGCCATCGGGAATAAAAATCTCAAAGAAATCATTCAATTGGTGAGATCTACCTGGGTTAGCTCCCCCCATAGTAACCTCTCCTATCAGTGTCGCTCTATTTAAAGCCTTCATGTTATTAGCAAACTCCTCTCCTGCAGAAAAAGTTTTATGACTCGTTAAGATATAAAGAGGAGTGTCTATCAATCTTTTTTCTTTAGGAATTTTCTCATAAGACAAAGTATTTTTTTCTTCTATAAAAATACCATCTTCTTTTCGCCATTTGATTGTATTTAAAGCTGTTTTTTCTGCTAAAAAATAGCTGCTTAAAAGCTGAACGGCATATGGAGATCCCCCACCATTATTTCTGAGATCAATAATGATTAATTTTGGATTTTTAATTCTTATTTCTTCCATAGCTCTATCAAAAGCTGCTCGGGTTTGTTCAACTGCATTTGGAAATTTTTCATACTCAGAATCATTTTCGTCAACCGCCTGAAATCCATGTACTTCAAGATAACCAACATCATTAGGAATCTCTTTAATAAAGCCTATTTGACGAAGATTATCATATGTACCTAGCCCATAAGTTATTCCTTTAAGATAATTAATTACGTCATTTTCTGTGTTTGGACGTATTTGATTCTGAGATTGCTTAGCTCTGATTTCAATATGTTTATCTTCGGATAGAAGTCGCAAATCTGCTGTTACTGCCTGTGCAAAAGTCTCAGGATCACTAATGGCATCATATGCTCCTTGCTGCAATTCCCGAAGAATATATTTGCTACATTTTTGTGCAACATCATAAAAGATGTAGTTTTTTTCTAAACATTCACAAACTTTATTTACGCATTCTTGAATGTCAAAAGGGGTTCGTTGTCCTAGAATTTCTTGCCCAATATGCCCGGCTTTAGAAAAAGAGATTTCTGTTGCTCCTGCCTGCCAAAGTTTAACTCTAAGCTCTTTTCTTGTTTCTGAAATATCTTTTTGGTTTAGACTCGACGCCAAGTTAAAAAAACATTTGTTGACAATTTCTAAACTTTCTTTACCACCCTGAAGGGAATAACTTACTCCGCGCAGGGGCTCACTTATATTTTCATTCGAGATGAAATCGATATCATAATTCTGTGAGCTAATTCGAAAATGAAGATGAAAATCATTATTAGAATTCATAGTAATTTCTCTTTTACTTACAGTATAACATATAACTGTTTTTATGCCTCTCAATAGTATAACTAGCGCCGGGATGTCGCAAAGCATGGATTAACAGCGTTTCTTGCCTAAGATTAAATTTCCAATTTTTAAGAAGAAATTCTACGTTGAGATATCTCAAGACAACCAATTGAGCTTTAAAGAGAAGGAAACTGCTTTTGAAATGATCCTTATCCTTGTTTGTTTAGTCCTTCCCTTGCAACCTGAAATTCCATCACAAAAGCCGGCAGCCTTGCACTCTGATTATCTAGTTAACTACCAACTCGGTAGATTTTGGTAGTAATTTGGTAGAAACACTTTGTACGCCGGGGCTACTCTTCTGTTTCATTAGCCTTACTTCAGCACTTACCAAACTGATCATCTTTGCAATTTTTATTGCTAATTCACTAGCACATATGCATTATTAAAAGAATTTTCAACAAATTAATTTCACCTTAGCAAGTTGAATTAATACTATTTTAAAACTATAATTAATATTATAATCTACTTAATTTGACAAGTGAAGGTCTCTATGAATATATTACCCTTAGGTCCTCAGTATTCTAATCTACAACGTGCTGCTCCAATCAGAGGTATATTAGGCCGGGGTGGCAACAAAAAAGAAAGGGTTCTACTTTCCGTTCCTGGGGCTCCTTTACAAGACAACTGTAAATTAGAGCGAATGCAATATGCGGTAGCGGGCAAAATTATTACCAGAGAGGAAGCGCTAAAGCAAGTTAAGAAAAAAGGACTGCAGAAAAATGTCGTCGTCGTCGTGAATTCAACTCATAAAGACTCTCAAAAAGTAGAACAACACTTGGTCCTTGTCAATCAAGCCAGCTTTGCTAAACGACATGGCCTCAGCCTAATAAAAGTGCATCAGGCTGCCAAAAAATCTAACAGAGAGCTTTTTGAACAGCTAAGCAAAAATGAGCCTTCTTCCTCTGTTTTCCATCAGAATAACGATTTTACTAATTTAGCCGCAGAACGCATTAAAGCCATCGCAAAGGGCCAATCAATCGTCAAAGAAGCTTGCCTCAAGTTACGTGCTTTACACAATGATTCAGAAAAGCAAGAAGCTATTAATGAGTATCTTGAAGCTTCGAAACAGATTGCTGATAAATCACTGAAGCAAAAGTTCCAAAAAATGCTCAAAAATGGACAAAACCTTAAAAATCTTCGTGGTGCTCTCGATAAGTTTCAAAATATTCTCAAGTGGGAAAACAAAAATTATGAAAATCCCCTTGCAAGTTTGTTCGAAAACCCAAAAGAAATTGAATTCCGTTCCGCTGTCTGGGATATTTTTCAGCAAAGCAAACCGATTGCCGGTCAAGGTGAAATTGTCATCTCAGGATATGTGATGGCAGATGGAAAAGGAGACTACATCCACATGCAAAATATGGCGAAAAAACTGCATAAACTATTTCCTGAACGAAAGATTCGATTAATTGTAGTTGGCGCTGAAACTCAAAAAGATAAACTGCCTCTTCTGGATCAAAGCATTTGCACAACAAATCTTAGCTATTCTGGAAACGGAGTCGCAATCTCTCCATTTTTAGAAAAATCTCCTTTTGATACAGACATGAGTCCTTTGATTCATAACGCGGATCTATGGATTTCTGGTCCTGTTGGCATCAACGGGTTATTTGATCATCTGTACCAAGAAGCCCAAACCAAAGGAATCGCTTTCACTGAATACGATACGGATACGAATCTTAATTCAGGTAGCTTTGGCAGCAAGGTCAAGCTAGGCCTCCAACATGCTGGGGTTTTTACCCAAAAAATACGCGAGAGTTCATGGAATGATGTGCAAAACGAGACCCTTAAAACAGCTCTGTTTGGATCTTCTAAACCTAAAAAAGAAGCGGTTGCTGATTACTTTGCTAATCACCAGCTTTTGATGTGCTACCAATCCGATCCGTCATTTTTCTTCGATCAAGCCGTTCAATTTTCCAACGCATCTGATCCGGAAAAATCCATTGATATTTGTTTTCCTGGGAAGAAGGAAATCACAACCACTGAAGATGTCGAAAGACTTATTTTTAAAGATAGGTTGAAAGAGCTGGGGGTGGGTTCTGTTAAGTGGATCGCATCTGATGGAACTGAAATCATCATTCCGATTCAAGAAAAGGGAAAAGAACTTCGTATTATTAATCCCGGGATGCTTACCAAAAAAGACTTCAAGCTGGTGACGTTGTTAAGTGCTCCCCTAGTTGGGTGCACGGGAGATCATTCACTCATCCAAGCTTTAAGCTATGGAAAAATCCCTGCTTACGAAATGGTCTTGCACAAAAGAGGGCTTGCGCTGAATCTTCATAACTTATCTGTGAAGAAATTTGGGGAAGAAGCCGCTTTATCAAAATTTATTAACTCTTCTCTAGTAAAGAAATTAGAAGTTTTAGATCCTATAGAATTAGTTGCCCAAGCGAAGGAATTAGGTGAATCGATCCGCGAAAATTCCTCTTTTAACAAACACTTAAAAGGGATGGTCAATACTCGTTTATATGAAGCTAGCGATCCTGAATTCGCTGCGTTTAAAGCTCAATTGGAAAAAAACTACTTAAACGGCACGATGTCACTCGAAGATCTAAAAAAACAATTGCGCGACGAACTTGTCAGAAAAGACCTGATCTAAAGCCATCAAATCAGTTGATTTTTCGTTAATTATTCAACACATCCTCAAAACATGTTGACTTTTCTTAAATTTTTCAACATATTCTCAAAACATGTTGAATGATTCAACATATTAACAAAATATGAGCTTATTTATAGGAATTTTCAACATATGCCCGTTTTTAAAGCAGAAGAACCTTTTAATAAACTTTCATCTCTTCCACCAAAAATTGATTTAGAAACTCCTGCAATTCTGAAAGCTTGTATTGAAGCCAATAAAGAATTAGCCAAATTAAAAATGGCCGAAAGACTCATTCCTAACCAAACTGTTTTAATTAATAGCATTCCCCTGCTTGAATCTCAGGCAAGTTCAGCAATCGAGAATATTCTAACTACCACTGATGATCTTTTTAAATATGCGGATAATAAATCCTCTTCCGTATCTCCTGAAATTAAGGAAACCTTGCGTTATCGATCTGCACTTTACGAGGGAATCAAATCGATAAAGCATCGTCCCCTTAACATCTCTACCATCTGTGAAATTTGTACGAGCATCCGTGAAATTCATTCGGATATTAGAAATTTACCAGGCACGACTTTGATTAACGACAAAACAAAAGCTAAGATTTACACTCCGCCAGAAGGTGAAGAACTTCTAAGAGACCTACTTTTTAATTGGCAAGATTATTTGCATCAAGAGGATGGGGTAGATCCTTTAATCAAAATGGCTGTACAACATTATCAATTTGAAGCGATTCATCCTTTTACAGATGGAAATGGCAGAACAGGAAGGATAATTAACCTGCTTTATCTGGTTGATAAAGGGTTGTTAGATACGCCGATTTTATATTTGAGCAAATATATTATTCAGCATAAATCAGAATATTATACTCGTTTATTACAAGTGACAACCAATCAAGCATGGTATGAATGGATTCTTTTCTTTCTTGAAGGGGTTCGTGAAACAGCTAGATGGACCACCAAAAAAATTATTGCAATCCAGGACTTAATCAACGAAACCTGCACCTATATCCAAAGTACGGCCTCGCTAGTGTACAATAAAGACTTGATAGAGCTGCTTTTTGTCCAACCCTACGTCCGTATTAGCAATATTGTGGAAAATCATTTCATGGGAAGATTCACCGCATCTAAGCATCTTAAGATACTTTGTGAAATTGGAGTATTGGTGGAACTCAAAATTGGTCGAGAAAAATTATTTATTAACAAAAAATTTTTAGATCTTCTTAAAGAGATGTAGGCCTTAACACCTGAGGATAGCCTGTCAGAGATATTATCAAATTTTCTTTACCAAAACCCATCTAAAAGATTGAAAAAAAAATCTGTACAGATTACAACCCTACTATTCGAAGTAACAATTAAATTTTATTTTGTCCCTATCAAGGATAGATGTTTTATGAACCTTCTGAGTAGATTCAAACCTAATACGCACTCTATCACTTATCAAGCTTTAGCGGATGAAATGGTCATTGTCTATTTGGAAACAGGAATTTACTATAGCCTTGAATCTGTCGGGACTCTCATCTGGAATGAGTTGACTGCAGGTTCTTCAATGAAAAAAGTGATGGAAGAGCTTTGCTTAAGATTCGATGAACTTCCTGAAGAAATTGAAAAAAGCCTTAAAGGCTTTATCACTCAGCTGCAGGAGGAAAAACTGATCACGCCTCAAAAAGAAGTAGAGTTAACTTTTAGTTTCTTTCACCCACCCTCTAAGCATTTTTGCTATGCAAAAGCTCCTTACATACATCCTTATTTGAATAAGTATACCGAAATGCAAGAACTTTTATTGCTTGACCCATCAGAAAATGAAGGGATGGAATCAAGTTGGGCTGCTTCTTGCTATTCGAATCGCTTGGTCACTGCTTATTAACATGAATTCAAGATTTCTCAGTTCCACATAAGTCCGGCACGGTTGGCACATAGGGCGCCGCATTCCAAGCCACGATTTTGGGAGTCACGAAAGGAAAGGTTGAAATCGTATAGTTGCCATTGATTGGCACTGTTCTTCCACTTCTATAGAGCTTAGTTTCGCCAGAACTATCTTGAACGCAAACATTCATATATAATCTTTCGTAACACCCGTTATAAAAACGAATGGACTGCTGACCGTTACTTTGCATTCCAGCATTATAGCTTTTAATGCAAGTTGAGTAATCGGGCAAACGATTTATTGGATCGGAAGGCAATGAACTAATGAATAAAAAACTGAAAACACACGAAAAAAACCAAAGCGTTGGATAAAACAGTTTCATGTTCCCTCCTTTAGCTCGACAGCTTGATAGGTTTATTATACCGTTTAGGGCATTAAAAGTCTCAAGCAGTTTATCTAATTAAAATTCAATTACTTATAATTTCAATTACCGCCTAACACTTGAAACACAGCGGAAACCGGTCGAAAGATTACTATCATCACCACAAAGAGGGCTCATGGGTCTTCCTGTAGCTACTCTTACATAATCGTGTTTGTAAGTTGTGTAGTACTTCGAAAGAATGACAGCGGGTCTTTTTTCACTTTCTATTTCAGCCTGCGCATGAGGTGTAGATGTCCATTCACTGATCGTGTCTTCAGGATCAATTTCAATGAGATGAGTACGGGCTGCATGCTGCCATTCGAGTTCAGTCGGTAAGCGTTTTCCTGCCCAGACTGCATAAACTAAAGCATCTTTATAGGTCACATTAACAACTGGTTCCTGTTGTTTTCCATTAGGAATTTCGCCGTTAACCCAGTGTGCCGGGGCTGTGTAATGTGTAGCATCAATAAACTTTTTGTAAGCTTTATTTGTGACTTTTTTGCGATCGATGTAGAAAGAGGGCCTTTCACTCAATGAAACTAATACCATTGATTCAGGGCCTGCGATTCTCGATTTTTCAACGTGCACCTTTACCCCAGCTTGTAATTTTTTTAAGGGAGCTTCAGAGACATGATTTTGATCATGGAGATCACCAGAATAATTCAAAAACTCTTCCCCAGGATCTGCAGACAAGAAGGTTCCAAAGGGATCGGGATCTGATGCGAGTTCATCAAGATCATCGTGATCAAAATAGTTTGTCTTGTCTGCCTTTGATTTGTGTAAATCTGGATGCGCCGGGATGTTTCTCACGAGAGGGTCTCCAAATGAAGGATTCTTAACAGGGCTAGACTGGAAGGTAAGCGCCCTGGAGTGATAATACTCAGGGTAAGAAGCGTTATACATTTTCCAATTCGTTTTTTGTGGAGTTTGCGAAATAAACTCGATATCGGATTCCACATGGTCGTTAGCTTCTAATTTAGATTCATCCCAGTCAAAAGCCTCAGCTGATATATTCACTCCGATCCCCTCTCCTTCTTTTAGGTAAAGTTCATCTTCAATTTTATCATGAGAGTCATCGCCAAGATAAATATAGGCTATTTCAGGGGAAGCATCGGCCATTGCAATATGATCCCCTTCTCTTGCAGGCAAGGGAGCTTCATCAACCATCACATGCAATCCAGGCGCACGGCTTGCCATGAGAGTTGAAGGAGCATTTGTTAGTGATATTTGCTGCAGCGAATCGATATGCCGCCAAGGAAGTTTGATGACTTGCGCGTTATGGGTTAACTGGCCAGTAAATAAAGGTTCTTTAACTTGTGATAGTGGGAGTACTATTTCAGTGCCATTCGCATCTGCAAGTAAGCCTGTAACCCCTTCATTAAATTGTAAATGCTGGATCATATGACTATAGATGGCAAATTCCTTATTTTCATTTCGCACCATAATGGGCTGATGGTCTAACGTGAGGGTTAGGAGATCTCCATTGCACATTTTCAAGCAATAAAGTTTTTCTTTTTTCTTTTTTGGATTAAATTTTCGATTTCTAAAAGCCATCCAATGGACTTTATTGGGCATAATTACTTTTTGACGTTCGTCTGCTTTTGAAAATAGAAAAAAGTCTTTCGCAATGTTTCCGATAAAGTGCATGCCTTCGGTTGTGATCAATTCCATTTTTCCCTGAGGTAAAAAAATAAGAGCGATGATCTCAGAGGGTTCAAATTGCAGGGTTCCGAATGGATACGAGAGTTTCGGAATTTTATTGATGGTTCCAGTCAGTCGTGTTCCGTCTTGCAGCACGATTAGATCTTGTTCCAATGCATTGAGTTTTTGAATCTCATTCCACTCTTTTGTTGAGAAATACTCTTTGGCGGATTGAGGCACCACTCCCTCTAATTCAATGACTACGCCCGCTAATAAGTAAGCAGTCAGTATCATTTTTTGCATTGTTGTATCCTTTCGCTAAATTCAAAATAAATTTTTACATATCAAGAAGAGGTAAGCTCTGCAATGTTTCAAAAATTCTTTTACAAAAGACCTTACTTAAAGTGCAATTTAAAAATGAGTTGGACAAAAAAAAGTCATTTTCAGAGGGAAGTTTATCCCCAACATTTCAAATTTTTTTCGACAAAAGCTTGCGCGATTTCCTGCCGTCGATTACACTTATTCAGTCACTTAGATTTTTTTCTCACTTATTTAAAATGGTTTTAATGTGAATAATCGCAAAATAATTTTAAAAAAGGTTAAAGTTCATAATCTTAAGTCTGTCGACGTGACTTTGAATCCAAATCAGCTAATCGTTTTTACAGGTGTCTCGGGCTCGGGAAAGTCATCATTAGCTTTTGATACGCTTTATGCCGAAGGTCAAAGGCGTTATATTGAATCTCTCTCCACTTTTGCCAGAAGACAGATGGACGATATGTCTAAACCTGATCTTGAGCATGCTTCAGGTATTTCTCCAACGATTTCCATCGAGCAAAAAACGGCTGGGCGCAATCCTCGCTCAACGGTAGGCACGATGACGGAAATTTATGATTATCTTCGAGTCTTGTATGCGCGTGTCGGTGTTCCGCATTGCCCCATTAGCGGCGAAATCGTATCTCCGCAAAGCCGCGAACGCATCATCAAGACCGTACAAACCATGCCTGCAGGGACTAAGTTAATCATTCTCTCTCCTTATGCCCGCGGCAAAAAAGCAGAATTTAAAGAAGATTTTCACGACTTGCTGCGCAAGGGCTTTATGCGAGCTCGTGTGGATGGAAACATTGTGAGTTTGGATGAAGAGATCACACTTGATGGCTCGGTGGCGCACGATATTGACATTGTGGTAGACCGCATCGAAATCACTCCTGATAATCAATCCCGCTTAGCTGAATCGGTCACACAAGCTTTGAGTTTAAGCCAAGGGGAATGCATCACTCTTACTAGCACTGGTGAAGATGAGCGATTTTTCTCAATGCACGCCTTTTCTCCGCAATCAGGTCTTTCTTATAGTTCACTAGAACCGCATGATTTTTCTTTCAATAGCCCCGCCGGCATGTGCTCCCGCTGTAATGGTTTAGGCAGGGTGGTCGAATACGATTTAAATCTTATTATCAATCCCGATTTGAGTATTGCTGAGGATTGCTGTGTGATCGCCAGCTCTTATCAAACAGTGCGCTTTGGTAATATTTTCGACAATCTGGCGGAACAGTATCACTTTAGCGTACACACTCCTTGGAAGAATTTAAGTGAAAAGGCCAAAAAAGTCTTTCTCTATGGCACCCAGAAAAAATGGACTAAAATGCATTTTGTGCATCCTATTACTGGAGCTACGTGGATAGACCACGTGCAGTGGAGAGGTGTTTTATATGAAGCTCATACCCGTTATACAGAAGCCAAAAGTGATTCGTATCAAAAGAAAATGCAAAAGTTGATGCATGAGCAAATCTGTCCTGAATGCCACGGACAACGTTTAAAACCCTATCCTGCAGCTACGACTTTGAAAGGAAAGAGAATATCTGAACTAGCCTCTCTTACTATTGCTGAAGAGGCAGATTTTTTTGCATCGCTAGATTTAAGCCCTAATGAAACACTGATTGCTAGTGAACTCCTGAAAGAAATTCAAGAAAGACTTCATTTTTTAATGGAAGTCGGTTTACATTATTTGACCTTGGATCGCACGGCTCCCACTCTTTCTGGGGGAGAAGCTCAACGTGTGCGATTGGCTTCACAAATTGGTTGCGGTTTGGTTGGAATCACCTACATTTTGGATGAACCCTCCATCGGCCTCCACCCGCGTGATAATAAGAAACTAATCGCCACCTTGAAACATCTGCGGGATATCGGCAATACTGTGGTAGTCGTGGAACATGATGAAGAAACGATCTGGGAAGCTGACCATATTATAGACTTCGGCCCAGGACCAGGTGTGCGTGGCGGTGAGATTGTTGTCGATGGCAGCCTAACTGATTTGCTAACTAACCCTATCTCTTTAACTGGTGCTTATCTTTCTGGTAGAAAGCAAATCTTTGTTCCCAAAAAACGTAAAAAAGCCTCTAAAGAGTATTTAGAAATTCTAGGAGCTACACATCACAATCTTAAAAATGTGGATGTTAAAATTCCTTTAGGAATTTTTGTGGCTGTCACAGGAGTTTCTGGGTCAGGTAAATCCTCTTTGATTTCGGATATCCTTTATCCTGTTTTATCCAATCACCTGCATGGGGGAGATCATAAAGTTGGCAGCCATAAGGCCATGCGCGGCATCGATTTTATTGATAAAGTCATTGCCATCGATCAGTCTCCGATTGGACGAAATCCCCGCTCTAACCCAGCTACCTACATTAAACTTTTTGATGAAATAAGAGACTTATTCAGCATGCTGCCGGAAAGTCAAGCACGTGGATATAAGCCGGGTCGTTTTAGTTTTAACGTACGGGAAGGCTCGTGTCCTAATTGCGGTGGCATGGGTCTTATAAAAGTCGATATGGACTTTTTAGAAGATGCTTGGGTGGAATGCGAACTTTGCCATGGTAAAAGGTTTGATCATGAAACTTTGTCCGTTTTCTACAAGGGGAAGAATATTTACGATATCCTTGAGATGGATGTTTCCCAAGCGCTCGCCTTCTTTACGAATATTCCGTCAATTAAACACAAGTTAGAGATGCTTCAGAAAGTAGGCATGGAATACATCAAACTTGGTCAATCTTCCACCACTTTGTCGGGGGGAGAAGCTCAACGGATCAAGTTAGCCAAAGAACTGGTGCGTCCCGCGACAGGTAAAACCTTGTATATCTTTGATGAACCCACCACAGGTTTGCATTTTCACGATATTAAACATTTGCTGGAAGTATTGCATGAGTTAGTCGACCGGGGAAATACGGTTTTGGTTATTGAACATAACATGGATGTGGTGAAAACAGCTGATTGGATTATCGATATTGGCCCTGAAGGTGGCGAAGGAGGCGGTCGCGTGGTTGCCAATGGCACCCCAGAATCGATAGCAAAACAAAAAACACCAACTGGAGAAGCCGTTAAAGCTGCCCTGGAACACCAAGTGGAAAAGAAAGTCCAAGAAGTTTTAGCTGCTGGATCAAAGAAAAAACAAAAAATTGCGGCTCCGTCATCGCTGGCCATTCAATCGATCGAGGTCACCAATGCCGAACAGAACAATTTAAAGCATTTGGATGTTTCTATCCCACGTGAAAAGCTGACGGTCTGTACTGGACCTTCTGGCTCTGGCAAAAGCTCGCTTGCTTTTGATACGATCTACGCCGAAGGTCAGAGGCGCTACATCGAATCCCTCTCCCCTTATGCACGCCAATTTGTAAAGCAAATGCCCAAACCCAAGGTGGCCCACGTCGAAGGTCTATCACCGGCAATTGCGATTGAACAAAAAGCTCACGCAGGTAATCCGCGTAGCACCGTGGGAACGATGACTGAAATTTATGATTACTTAAGGGTTTTATTCGCACGCTTAGGAATTCCGCATTGCCCGGAAACGGGCGAAGTCATTAAAGCGATTAGCAAAGATCATGTCGCTGACCGCATTTTAAATTATCCTGCCGATGAAAAATTTCAGCTGCTAGCCCCGATTGAAATTAGAAAAAACGAAAAATTTACTGAGATTATCACACGCCTGAGCCGCCAAGGTTTTGTGCGCATTCGATTGAATGATGAATTCTATGATCTTGATCAAGATCCTGAAACAATTCCCTTCGATCGCAAACGGAAGAATGAGCTATTTCTGGTGATTGATCGCTTAAAAGTTTCCCCTAATATCAAGCAACGATTGCTGGAAGGAATCGAAAACGCCTCTGAAAAAGGGGGCGGAAAATTAGTGGTGATGCGCGAAGAAGGTGATGAGTTGTTCAATCTCTCTTTTGCAGTGGAAAAAACAGGAAAATCTTATCCAGAGATTACTCCGCATACTTTTGCTTTTAATACCGCGGAAGGAATGTGTCTGGATTGCCAGGGTTTAGGTTTTCAATATGGAGCCAATCTAGCTCAAAAGAGAGAGATTATGGATCGTTCTATTGAAGGGTTGATGTACTGGATTTGGGGTGAACATTCCACCCACCTTGCTTTTCAACTTTTAGATGCTTTTTTAACCGAAGAAGGGATTGATCCTCATTGTCCTTTAAATGCGTTGCCTCAGGAACAAATTCAACTGGTGATGCAAGGTTCTCCGCCGGAAAAAACCTACACATTCCCCGGTAAAAAAGGGTATACATTTCGCTGGGTAGGTATTGACCATGTGCTCTCTAAAGTGGGCAAACATGGCAAAGGAGAACTAAAATCAAGCATTCTCCCCTTATTGGATGAATATACCTGTCCATCTTGCCAAGGAGCTCGCGTTAATCCCCTAGCTAGACATGTGACGCTTAATCAGTTAAATATTCATCAAGTTTGTCAAATGCCAATTTCGGAAGCGTTTCTTTTCATTGAAAAACTATCCCTTAAAAAAGAAGAATCTAAAGTCCTTGATGAGGTGAAAACGCAACTGATGAGTCGTTTAAGATTTTTGTGCGAGGTGGGCTTGCACTATTTAGCTTTAGAACGGCGCGCGCCGACTTTAAGCGGCGGCGAAGCTCAGCGCATCCGTTTAGCCCGCCAATTAGGCAGTGGCTTAACTGGTGTTCTCTATGTGTTAGATGAGCCCACCATTGGCCTGCATCCGCGCGATAGCGATCGACTCAACCAAGCCTTGCAAGAGTTGAAAAATTTAGGAAATACCATGCTCATGGTAGAACACGATCCTCGTTCTATTCAAAAAGCGGATTATATTTTAGATTTTGGCCCTAAATCAGGTGAACAGGGTGGTTATATCACTGCGCGCGGTACTTATGAAGATATTCTCAAAAACCCTGAATCACTGACGGGAGCCTACCTTTCAGGTCGTAAAGAGATCTCGATGCCTAAAAAAAGACGTAAAGCTGTTTTAAAAACAGGTTTGAAAATCAAGAATGCCACCATTCACAATTTAAAAAATCTCTCCTTTAGTATTCCTACCGGAGTTTTCACTTGCTTAACAGGAGTTTCCGGTTCCGGAAAATCTACTTTATTGGCACAAGTGCTTTTACCAGCACTAGAGAAAGGGTTGCTAAAGTCTGATCAAGTTGAAATTGGAGGGATGCAGGTCTCGGGAATCTCGCAGTTTGATAAGCTTATTTCTATTGACCAAAACCCGATTGGACATACTGTACGTTCTGATGTGTGCACCTATGTTGATGTTTTAACCAGGATTCGGGAATTTTTTGCTTCCTTGCCTTTAGCGAAAACGCGCGGATTGCAACCTAAGCATTTTAGTTATAATCACCGTAAAGGGATGTGCTCCTCCTGCTGGGGATTAGGCTATCGCCGCGTTGAAATGCATTTTCTGCCTGACGTGCAGGTGGTTTGTGAAGATTGCCGCGGTTTAAGATTAAATCCTGTCAGCCTTGAAGTCGTTTACGCCGGAAAAAACATGGGGGAATACTTGCAAATGACAGTGGATGACGCACGTGTAGCCTTTGAAAACCATCCGCGTATTGTACGAATTCTTGATACATTAATTTCTGTTGGCCTAGGCTATCTAAAATTGGGGCAGGAAATGGCCACATTATCTGGCGGGGAAGCTCAAAGAATTAAATTAAGCCGCGAATTAGCCAAACGCTCTACAGGGAAAACGTTATATTTAGTCGATGAACCCACCACCGGTTTACATAGTGATGACATTGAAAAACTATTAAAAGTGTTACAAAAATTGGTAGATAAAGGAAATACCCTTATCGCCATTGAACATCATTTAGATTTTATCAAAAATGCAGACTATTTAATTGATCTAGGCCCCGAGGCAGGTGAAAAGGGGGGAGAAATTATCTGCGCCGGTGCTCCTGAAAAAGTCGCGCAACACCCCACTTCTTGGACTGGCTATTATCTGCGAGAAACTCTCCAGAACAGTTAATTAACTTTACGCAATCTTAATACTAATTTGTTATTGTATTCTTTTAACTTAACAAAAAAAGAAAGTATGAATTACCAAAATAATATTAAGCTTTTAGAGAAGAGTTCATTTGGTCAATGCCTAATTAAGGTGGGAACTGATGATAAGCTCTCAAAAGTTCATTTATTAGGGAAAATTGTTCGCTGGATAAAAAGCCTTGCAACCAAAAAAAGTTTTGATGACTGTAAAATCGCAAAAATCGCCAATGTTTTAAAAAACATGGTCGAAAGTAACAAACTAGGTGATGATGACAAACTCATTATTAAAAAGAAATTCAATGAAATTCTTGCAATAAAAACACTTAAAGAACCCAATAAAAAAACCATTCAAGAGATCTATCAAAACCTTTTTCCTGCACCGAAAGATCTAAAGAATGGCACAAATGAAAAAGTTAGAATTTCCGAATTAACAAAAAAGGTGGCTACCGAAGGCTTTGCGGCCATGCAATCAGCTACAAACGCTGACTTACTAGCTGTAGTTGAGGAATTTACCAAAGCACATCAGTTAGATATTTTCTTATTAATTATTGATGCTAAAGATCCGACAAAAATGACTTCCACACCATTGCTCCATACTGCTATTAATTCATTAGATAAAGATAAAGCCCTTCTTGTTGCAAGGTCGATGATCGAAAAAGGGGCAAATCCCAATCACTATTCCGTCCGCATAAATTCAGGTACAAGTTTTCAAAGCCACGCGATGGTGCTCGCTGATCAAACACTAAATTATCCTTTAAAAAATTACTTTATCGACTTCCTTTCAATTACGGATGAGCAACAAAAAGAACTTTTTAACCAAGCGGATGGAATAAAAGACAAAACTATCGAAGAATTAAAAGATGAGATCAATTATAAAACCTTCGAAGATCTTATTGAAAATTTAAATACTCTTTCAAAAACTGAAATTTTTGAAAAAATTGACCTCATTGCTAAGAAGAAACAACTTGATAAAGTTAAAGTCGCTACCTATGAAGATGGCTCTGAGGAACAATTCAGTTTAATGGTCGCAGCTTATCACGATATCGATGAGGAAAAAATAAAATGGGACGTTATCAACAAATTAATTGATAGTGGTGCCGACGCAAATACAAGACTTGTGACCAAAAATGCCGCTGGTAAAGTTAAAAACCGTACGATAATTGCCCTTAAAATTTTCAAGCTGACAATGCAAAATTGGAACACTTTTTCCTATGAGGAGCTTCTCAGGAATGTGAAAGTTTGCGTTCGGGCAGGTTTAGTAAACATGCCTCAAATCAAGCGGAAAGGTTCTATAGCCGAAACACGTTACTTGATTCTAAATGCTGCGGAATATTTAAAAGGTGAACAGCGCACTGAAATCATTAACCTTTTACTAGAAAATGGTGCAGATCATACAGTTCGCCTAATCACCCAAAATACTGATGACGGAGATTTAGTCGAAGGTAAGGTTTTAGATCAATATGTAAAAGATGATCCTGTACTTAAAGACCTACTTGCCAACAAATCAATTGATGATGATGGTGGATTTAATGAAAAGCTTGCTAAGTGGAGAGCTGCTAGACTAAATCGTTAATCATAGAATTCAGTTTTTAAAACATCCTGAATTTCTTGCAGATCAAACCCTTTTCTCATTAAAGCGGCGATGGCTTTTTGCCTTTCGGGGTATAACGACTCCCCTTTAGCAGCTAATTTCTTATTGAGAAGAACGCGAATTTGTTTTTTTCGATCTTCAGTGCCATATTCTTCTGCTAAGATTTGCGAAAAATCTTCAATAAATACCCCTTTAGCTCTTAACTTTTGCACAATCGCATAAGGGCCCCATTTCTTAGCCGCCTGCGATCTAATCCATCTTTCACTATGTGCTTGATCATCCAAAAAGCCAAGCCTGGTCATTTCATCGAGGATTTTTACAATTGTTTCTTCGCTAATAAATACTTTTTGCAAAGCTGCTTGTAATTCCTGCACAAAATAGCTTCTGACAGCAAGTTTACGCAGGGTATATTGTTTGGCGGCGGCATATTCTAAAACATTAAAACGTTCTGCAAAGGAATGCAGCGATGGACAATCTTGTGGGATTGCAGGTTTATTGCCCCATACGCTGGATTGAATTTCTTTCCAAGGTTCATCATTGATCTGAATGAGCAAATGCCCTCTTTTAGAACCAGAAATGCAGTCAATCTTCATCTTTTATCTACGATTTAGCGATCAGTTTTTTTACACCTCGATTCGCTAAACGTACTCCTTTTGAGTTAACGCCTTTTACTAATACATCTTTCAAATTAAAATCTATTTTAGAGACTTTCTGCTTGAGTTTTGGAATGAATTGCACCTCTAAACTCAAGTTTGGCTCTGAAGAAATGAATTGTAATTCTAACCCTTCATCAAAATAGCGATACGTTTTGTCTAAAATAAACTGTGAGATAATAAAGCGCTTAGCAAAACAAAAATGCGTTTTAGGATCTTTAACAATTACACTCATGACAGTTTTTTTATCCGCTGGTCCCACATATACAACTTTTTTATCTTTCGATTCAATATAGGATTTTTCAGGGATATTACTAACTGTGTAAGTTCCATCATCATAAATCAATAATATTTTATCAAAATTGCTGCACTCGAAAGTATGCTTGCCAGTGACTTTAGTGCCTAAAAAGCCTGTTGCAGGGTCAAATCCCACGGACATCATCCGTGTGGCAATGGCGCGTATATCGACTTGTTCGATCGCTGTAATTTCAGTTTTTCG
>Ga0105046_10003725_pt1 | contig 24205 bp, 18 predicted proteins | sample MAT03_FD_78385 | JGI IMG/M metagenome (GOLD analysis project Ga0105046, IMG submission 78385) | Freshwater microbial communities from Lake Fryxell liftoff mats and glacier meltwater in Antarctica - MAT-03 (megahit assembly) | ecosystem: Environmental > Aquatic > Freshwater > Ice > Liftoff...
GCCTGGGACTCGGTTCGGACCTCAGCGCCGTCGAGCCGCAGGAGTCCGTCAACGTGGCTGGTCAGCGTGGCCATGATCTGTAGCGGGTGGCGGCCACCGCCCCCCATCATCCGGCGCACCGTGGTGACGGCTGTGGTCACGTCGCCGGCGTTCATGGCATCGGTCAGGTCCCACGGCGGCACGCCGCCCGCAGTGGAGAGGAACGGGTCGACATCGTCGATGCCGATCGTTGTCCCTGCGGCGAAGGACGACTCCAGCGTGTCGAGCAGCCCGCCGAGACGGGACAACTCCTCGCCCAGGTGTGCGGTGATGTGCGCCCGGGTCGGACCGGGGAATCGGAGGCTCGAGGCGTCGAGGCGTTCGGCCACCCAGGCGTGCTGAGCCTTCGCTTGGAACGGCAGGGACGTGGCCACGATGACCCCGCCGGCGGCCTTCACCGCGTCGGACAACTTCTTGGCGAAGGGCTTCTTGGTGGCCCCGACGGCGAAGGCCCTTTCCCAGACGACGACCATGGTGGAGGTCGGGGTGGGATCGGTCAGGTAGTCCAGGAAGGGGGCCAGCTCGTCGTTGGCGAACCGGGCGGCGTTTCGGGCGACCACGATCCGCTCGCCGAACATGGAGACCGTGGCAGCAGCCAGCACGGCCTCGCCCAGCACGTAGTCGTCGCCCGAGAACTCGTCCACGATGCCGTCGGCCGATCGGTCCCCGATCAGTTCGGTGAGCAGGGCCGACACCGCTTCGGACACCAGGGTCGGGTCGTCGCCGGTGATGACGTGCACCGGGACGCTCACGGCCGGTCGGTCCACGGCCGGTCGGTCCACGGCGTCATGCGGGCTGGTCCGCTGCTTCGAGCACGGCCGCCATGGTGTCGGCGACCCGGCGGGACGAGCAGACGTCGTGGCTGCGCAGGACCCGGCAACCGAGCGAGATGCCCAACGCGTGGGCAGCCAACGTTGCGTCGTGCCGATCCCCGACCTCGGTGCCGCAGAGCGCCCCGAGGAAGCGCTTGTTCGACGCCGACAGGAAGGTGGGGAAACCCAACCCGGCCAGTTGGTCCGACGTTCGGAGCAACGTGAGCGACTGGGGCTCGTTCTTGCCCAGGTCCAGGCCGTCGTCGACCATGATCCGCTCCCGAGGAATGCCAGCTTGGAGGGCCTGCTGCGCTCGCTCGGCCAGGAACGTTCGGACGTCGACCGCCACGTCGGCGTAGACCGGCTCCGGGTCCGGGATTCGGGGGCCGAGGCGGATGTGCGTGGCGACCACCGAGGCCTGGTGTCGGGCACAGGTGGCCAGGTAGTCCGGGTGGGCGAAACCCGAGATGTCGTTGCCGACGACAGCTCCGGCGTCGAGGGCGGCGTCCAGCACGATCGGGTTCCAGGTATCGACCGAGATGGGCACATCGAAACGGGCTCGGAGCGATTCGATCGCCGGGACGACCCGCTCGAGTTCCTCGGCGGTGCTCACCTCCGGACCGGGGCCGGCCTTCACGCCGCCGACGTCGAGGAAGTCAGCGCCCTCGGCCACCAGGCCTTCGGCGCGAGCCAGGAAGTCGTCGAACGAGAAGTACGTGCCCTGGTCGTAGAACGAGTCCGGCGTGCGGTTCAAGATGCCCATCACCACGGACCGGTAGGTGATGTCGAAGCGGTGCCGGGGACCCAGCTCGAGGAACACGGCGTCACCCTACCCACGCGCACCGACGGCCATTTCGACCGTCACTTCGACGACCGTGCCGACGGCCAAGCCGACGAGGCTTTCGCCGCTCTGGTTCAGGTCCACTCAGGGCGGCCGTACGGCAGCGACGGGCCACACCTCGGCCAGCAGCCTGGCGACGCCCGATGCCGTCGGGCCCGATGATGTCAGGACCACCAGGTCGATCCGCTTGACCCGTCGGGCGCTGAGCGCGCCGGCCAGGTCCTCCCCGCTGGCCAGGCCTCCGACGTACACCGAGGTCCGGCCGTCGGCCTCCACCCGGAACCAGGATCCGGCGTCGACCCGCTCGGTCATGGGACCGGGCGGTCGAGCGGCCAGGAGTCCGATGACGAGTACGCCTGCGGTCACCATCGACCCCAGGACCAACCGGAGGCGTCGACCCGCCGTGGTCGATGTCCACCACCACACCGCTCCGAACCCGACCAGCGCGGCGACGTGCACCGCGCCGAGCATGGGGAGGCCTGGCCGGGAGCCCCACTCGGCCAGCTGTTCCACGCCCGACACCATGAGCGTGGTCGGGACGTGCAGCACCTGAGCCGGCCACCACAGCCCACTCCCCGCTACCAACCCGGCCACCAGGCCGGCGGTCAGGCCCCAGACCATGATCCACCCGGCCAACGGCACAGCGAGCAGGTTGACCACGAGCCCGGCCGCCGGGACCACGCCGAACATGACGACAAGGAGGGGCGCCACGCCGAGATGAGCGGCGATGGCCACCGCTACGGGCTCCGCCACCAACCTCGGCCCCGGGAGGCGGTCGGCGATCGGTCGGGCCATCACAACCAGCCCGAGGGTGGCTGCGGCCGACAGCATGAATCCGGCCGAACGCATGATCAGCGGATCGATCAGAATCAACGAACCAATGGCCAGGGACCACGACCGGATGCCAGCGCTGCGTCGTCCACCCCACGTCGCGGTGGCGGCCACGCCCGCCATGGCCACCGCTCGCACCACCGACGGTTCCCATCTCACCGCGGTGCCGAACACCATCAGGATCACGATGGTGGCGAGCCAACGCTGACGGAGGCCGAGCCGCAACAACAACGGCTGGACCGCCACCAGGACGAAGGCCACGTTCTCGCCGCTCACCACCAGCAGGTGGGACAACCCCGAAGCACGGAACCGATGTCGATCCAAGTCCCTCTGTCCACGGTCGTCGCCGAGCACGAGGCCCTCGTAGATGGCTCGGGTCGAGCCCTTCAGGACCTCGGCCCCCCGAAGGAGCGGCGCACGAAATCGATCGGCCACGTCCCACAGCCGGCCGCGGCCCCGGACCGCACCGACCTCGTCCACCGTCAGGACGCCAGCCAGGTGTCGGGCCTGCGACCAGTCACGTTGCTCGCCGAATCTGCTCACCCGACCAGTGATCCGAACCTCGGTTCCGGCCGACAAATCGTCGAGTAGCCCAGCGGCCGGGGGCGAAGCGGACAGCAGGTACCGCCGAGCCCCGACGGTTGCGTCGACCGTGACACGGCCCGGGCCGACGCGACTCGGGTCGCGGTGCAGGACAGCCGTCCCCGAGATCGGACCGAGCGCGGTGTCGTCGAGCGCGGCCAGTTCGTGATGGGCTCGCCAACCCACGATCACCACCAACAGCACGACCAGGAAGGGTGGCCGGCGGAGACACAGGGCAACGGCGCACGCCGCCACCACCAGCGCTCCGGGAACCGGTGGGGCCCAACGGGCCGCCACACCGACCGCGATCACCGCCGCCAACACCGCACGATCGCTCACGGTGCCCGGTCAGCCGACCTGGACCAGATCGACCAGGCCCTCCAACTTGGCGGGGCCGATGCCCCGGACATCGAGCAGGTCGTCGATCGAGATGAACGGACCGTTCTGGTCCCGATACGCCACGATGGCCGCGGCGGTCGACGGACCGACACCCGGCAAGGCGTCCAGTTCCTCCGCCGTCGCCGAGTTCAGCGACACGCGCGGTACTGGTCCGGCCGCAGCAGGCGAGCTGCCCTTCGAGACGATCCCGCCGCTGAGCGGGACGGGGGGCGGGGGTTCCTGACCGACGGCTGGCACGAAGACGCGCTGGCCGTCGACCAGCGACTCCGCCAGGTTGAGCCGGTCGGCGTCGGCGGTCGGGGTCAGACCTCCTGCCGCGGCGACGGCATCGGCGACCCGTGCGCCGGCCGACAGTTTCACCAGGCCAGGGGTCACCACCGAACCGGCTACGTGGACGACCAACGAGGTCGGAGACCCGCCATCGGCGCTGGCACCGTCCGGCGGCGCAGTGCCTCCTGAGGTCGTGGTGGCTGCGGTCGGTACCTCAGCCGAGGCCGTACCCCCGGCCGTCCCGCCCTTGGCTGGATCTCCTGTGGCCACCGAGGTCATCGGGAGGTCAATTGCCGCCGCCCCGCTCCCCCGCCCGGTCAGCCACCACCCGAGGCCCAGCAGCAGGGCGACAACGACCAGGCCCGCCACGACCCGTGCCGGATCGAGATGAGCAAAGCGGCTCGCTCCGTCGCGGCCCGGACGCCCGCCGCCATCGGCAGTACGTCGGCCGACGCGTCCGACCAGGTCATCGAGCGACAGCCGGGGGGTCACCCGGTCGTCGGGGTTGGTGTTGCGCTCCATGGCGCGGTCCGTGGGGGCCGGTCGAGGGAAGGAAACGCAACCTATCCCCGCCCGGTCACGAACAACAGCGCCGACCGTCTCCCCAGGGGATCAGTACAGCGAGGTGGTCAATCGACGGCGCCACACCGAGGTCCGCTCGTCGTCCGGTCCCATCAACTCCAGGATGTCGACGAAGGTCTGCCGGGCGGCTTCGTCGGACTTCACCTCGGGGAGCAGGGCGCTCAGCCGTTGCTCCACATCGTCGGACTCGATGGTCCCGGTCCGGGCCAAGGCGGCGATCCGGCGGGTCTCCGCCGACTCGAGAATCCGGGCCAGCAGCTCCAAGGCCTCCGGGGCCCGATCGGCGGCGAGCAGAACCTCGGCCAGGGCGACCACCAGCCGCTCGTCAGCGGGGGCCTCAGCCAGAGCGGCGCGCAAGGTCGCTTCGTCGCCAGAGGCCACCGCCAGGTCGATCGGGCTCGGTTCGGTGGCGGGGACCAACTTCTCCACGAACTGACGGATGTTCCACTCGGGCTGGGCGCCGATGAACCCGTCGACGACCTTGCCCTCGGATACCGCATAGACCGCGGGAATGGACTGGACCTTGAAGGTCTGTCCCGCCCCAGGGTTCTCGTCGATGTTGATCTTGACCAGCTGCACGGCGCCGTCGGTCTCGGCCACGATCGCCTCGATCATGGGACCCAGCTGCACGCACGGCCCGCACCACGGCGCCCACAGGTCCACCACCACTGGCAGCGTTGCGGAACGCTCGATCACCTCGGTCTGGAAGGTCGCGTCGGTCACGTCCAGTACTGGTGCTGCGGGCATGGTGTCTCCAGTTCCTCGGGAGGGCCCATCGTAGGTTCGTCCCGGTGCTCCCCCACTAGGTTGGACGATTCGACAAGGAGGGTGGCCCGTGGGGGACACGATCGAGGGCACCATCGAGGGTCTCGACGACGCAGAAGTGACGGCCTGGCTGGTGGAACACGTTGCGGGGGTGACACCGCCCTTCTCGTGGTCGCTGATCGCCGGCGGCCACTCCAACCTGACGTTCGGCGTCACCGACGCGGCCGGCCGCCACCTGGTGCTGCGCCGCCCGCCCCTCGGCCAGGTCCTGGCCACCGCACACGACATGGGCCGCGAACACCGGATCATCTCCGCACTCGGGCCCACGAACGTGCCGGTGGCCCCCGCGCTCGGGCTGTGCACCGATGTCTCGGTCACCGGCGCTCCGTTCTACGTCATGGAGTTCGTCGACGGCACCGTCGTGCGGGACCAACACGTTGCCGAGGCACTCTCGATCGATCAGCGTCGCCAGGCGTCGGAGTCGATCGTGGACGTGCTCGGGGCCATCCACGCCGTCGACATCGATGCCGTTGGCCTGTACGACTTGAGCAAGCACGAGGGCTACATCGAGCGTCAATTGCGTCGCTGGTACTCCCAGTACCAGTCGTCCAAGAACCAGGCGCCCGACATGGACTTCGGCGCGGTCGACCGGGTCTACGAACGCCTGTCCAGCCGGATCCCCGCCCAGCAGGGCGTGGCCATCGTCCACGGCGACTACCGCTTGGACAACTGCATGCTGGGGCCGGACGGCTCGGTGTCCGCCGTACTGGACTGGGAGATCTGCACGCTCGGCGACCCGCTGGCCGATGTCGGTCTGCTCTGGGTCTATTGGACCGACCCGGACGCGCCTTCGGCGCTGCCCCAGGCTTCGCCCACCGCACTCGACGGTTTTCTCCGACGGTCCGAGGTCATCGAGCGGTACGCGGCCTCGTCTCACCGAGACCTCTCGGACATCGACTTCTACATTGCGTTCGGATGTTGGAAACTGACGTGCATCATCGCCGGCGTCTACGCCCGCTACGCAGGAGGCGCCATGGGATCGGACACCGACCCTGCACAGGTCCAGGGTTTCGCCGACACCGTCGAGGCCCTGGCCGCGGCCGCCGAGACCGCAGCTTCGGAGGTGAAGTGACCATGAGCGACATCGTCGACCTCTTCGATCACCCGCCGGTCCATGACCCGGTGCTGGTCCTGGGGCTCCCCGGCTGGATCGACGCGGGCAACGCCGCCGCCCAGGCCATGGCGGCCATCCTCGATTCCGGCGAGTCCGAACTGGTAGCCAGCTACGACACCGACGTGCTGCTCGACTACCGGGCGCGTCGGCCGCTGATGAACCTCGTCGAGGGCCGAATCGACAGCCTCAACTGGCCAGCGGTCGAGCTTCGGGCGCTGGTCGACGCAGCGGGCCTGCACGTGCTGGTCCTCCACGGGGCCGAACCCGACCACGCCTGGGGTGCGTTCACTGCGTCGGTGGTCGACCTGGCAGCAGATCTGGGAGCGCGGATGGTCGTCGGGTTGGGCGCCTATCCGGCACCGGTCCCCCACACGCGGGGCACCAACCTGGCTCTGACCAGCCCGTCGGAGGAGTTGCTCGACTCCTTCCCCGGCTTCGTTCGGGGGACCGTCGAGGTTCCGGCCGGCGTACAGACCGCCATCGAGGTCGCTGCCTCCGAGGCAGGTATCCCGTCGCTCGGTCTCTGGGCCCAGGTCCCCCACTACATCTCCGGCCTGAACTACCCGGCGGCCGCCATCTCACTCATCGACGGCCTGTCCCGGGTGGCTGGCATTGCGCTGGGAACCGGCTCGCTCGAGGGCGACGCCGCATCGACCCGCCGCCAGATCGACGAGCTGGTCGCGGCCAACGGCCAGCACGGCAGCATGATCCGCCAGTTGGAGGAGCTGTGGGACAGCTCCGAGGAGACTGCCCTCGGTCCACTGCCCACCGGGGATGAACTGGCCGCGGAGTTGCAGGCCTTCCTCCGGGATCAACCCGACGAGAACTGAGCGGGCGGTCGCCCGATCGCCTCCTACTTCACTGGCACGTAGTCGTCCGGGAGCCGAGCGGCGGCGGGTGGCTCGTCCAGCACGGTGACGGTGCCGGCCGGGTCGAACAGCACCGGCTCCGATTCCGGCCACTGGCCGGGCAGGAACCGCTTGCCGCCATCGACGTAACGCCACATGCCGGTCCCCTGGCGACCCAGCTCGTCGACCCCGGTCGCCGTTGCGTCCCACCAGACCTCGACCTGGTCGTCCAGGGCTGCGTAGTCCGGGCCCGGGAAGAAGCCACGGTTGCCATAGCTGACCTGCGGTGTGGACGGTGTGGAAGCGATGGCGGGTATGGAGAACAGCAGGTCCTGAACCCGCTGCGGCGTCAAGGTCGGCCCGGCACCCGGCAAGGGATTGTACAGGAACTGGAGATTCGGGATCAGCACGGCGAGGGTCTGATCCGCGGGCGCCGGCTGCCCGTAGTACCAGTTGTGCAGATAGGCGCCGCCAGCCACCGCCGGGTCCACCCGAGCGAAGAGGTTGGAGGGCCCGAAGGCGTGAGCCCACTGCTTCTGGTCGTAGGTCCGACTGAAGGCCGTGGTGTCCACCAGAACAGTTCCTGTGATCACCCATTCCGGGAAGAACTGCTGATCGGTGGCGATCGTGGTCAGCGTCTGCGGAGCCAACGGGTCGCCGGCGAAGACCACCGAGGTCACCCCGGCCTCCTTCATCCGGGAGATGATGTCCCGGCCGGTTCCGGCCAACTCGGTCGGCGTCGCGTAGGTCTCGATTCGTGCGAACTCCACGTCGTACTTGGCCAACTCGGCAACGTAGGCGTCTTCGAGCGCCTGGGCGGAGTCCGAACCCACCACCCGGATGTAGCCGAAGACCCGCTCCTTGGCCTTCAGTGCGTCGTCACCGGCGAACTCGGCGGGGCGTCCGGCCAGCCGCTTTCCGATGTACTCAGCGCTCAGTTGCTGGTTCTGCGTCGGGTTCTTCTGGATGTCCCAGACGTACGGTGCCCGCTGCTCATACCAGTCGTTGGGCTGACCCGGTGTGCACGAGATGCACATGACCCTTCGGGCGGCCAACGTGTCGGCGAAGGCGTTGGTGAGGTTCGGGCCGTTGAGGACCATGAAGGGCTCCATGGCAGCGATGGCCTCGGCGTCGGCCACGGCAGCGACCGAGTCCAGGATGGAACCGGTGGCGTCGTAGCGGACCAACTTCACCTTGCGGCCGTAGGTCTCGTAGTACCTGGCGAACATCTCGTTGAACGACTGGTAGGTCTCCCAGATCTGATCGACGGTGTCGTCGTTGTTGATCTGCTGGTAGATGAACTTGAGGACGGGGTCGTTCGGCTGGGTGAGGTACACCACGACTTTGATCTCATCAGCGGTCACACCGGTCGAGGTGGCCCCGCCGTTGTCGCCCTTGAACGGCGCGAAGCAGTCTTGCTGCGAGAACAGCGGCAGGGCGACCAGGCCCCGTTCGGTGTCGCATCGGTCGCCCCAGTCGATGTCCTGCTCGGTTCCGGCAGCCTTCGCCACGGGAAACGGCACCACACCCTCCGGCCAGTCGAGGTCGGCCAGGGACGTCGCGCCGCTCTTGGGCACCGCCGTGGTTGTCGCCGCGTCCTTGGGCTGATCGTCGTCACCGCCGCTCAGTACGACGGCGGCCACGATCCCGATGACCGCGAGCACGGCCACCACGATCGGGACGAACTTCTTGGCCGCACCGGACGAGCCCGGCGCTTCGTCATCACTGCCCGATCGCTTGATGCCTGACGGCTGAGCCCCTGATGGCTGCACTTCACACCCCCCGGTGTCGTGAGGACCGGATGGTAGGCGGTGAGGCTCCCGTCGTGTGTCGACCGGGCCCGCCGGCCGTGCCTAGCCCGCTGTGCAGGTCGCCGGTGCGTCCATATTGAGGTCGAAGATGAGGGACCGGAGTTGCTTGATCGCCATGTCGAGTTCGCCGATTGTGGCGTCGAGCCTGACCTGGGCGAGTTCGGACACCATCGTGCGGGTGGTGTGGAGGCCGAGGCCGATCGAGAACAGGTGGCGGATCACCGTGTCGTTGACGGCGAAGGCAATTCGCAGCCGCTCGACGGCCACCTCATCGTGGGTCGACGGGACCGTGACCACCCCTGGTGATCCCATGCGGCCCCCAGCAGCGGGCGGCCGACGTGTCGTCGCTCGTGGCGACGTCCGGGACCAAGTCTCGGTCGAGGCCGGGCGCTGTTCGAACCGTCGAAACAGCGACGGCAACTCGGCGACTGGTTCGCTCATGTCGGGACTCCCTGTAGCAGGTGGCTGCACTTGCGCTACCGGGGTCCGGAGTAGGGCTTTCGCTCCATCGTACACCCGGTCGGACACTCGACCGCGTCGAAGCGTGTCCGGCCCGCTCTCGGACAGGCAAAAGGGCGGTCCGTGCGCCGTTCCACTCCGGGTATAGGGAGTAACTCTGGTGGGAACGAACAAATCATGACCGATGACCAGCAGCCGGACTCAGCCGCTCAAATCATGGAGGAATCGTGAACCCCGACTCGGACCCCGCCCCAGCCTCACCCACCGGGGGCGCAGTCGTCGCCAAGCCGCACAGCGAATCGGCGTCACCCACCGGTTGGGTCAAGTCTGACCTCGGGTCCGACCAGAATCGCAGCGAGACGACCCCGCCCCAGGGCATGATCACCGGGCGCGGCCGCCGGCGCACGGGAGTCGAGCGGGTCTCGATGCGGGTACTCGCTACGGGCGGCATCATCGGCGTCGCTGTTGCACTCGGGGCGATTCTGGGAGCCCAGAACGTGGCCGGTTGGATCATGGGACTGGCGATCGGCGTCATCACCGTGACCCTGGCTGCGGTCCTGTGGTCGTCACGTCAGCTGTGAGTGCGAGCCTCGTCGACCGCCGACTTCACGTCTTGGCGTCGAGCGCCGCGGGGGTGACCGAGCCGTCGACGACGCTGCCGGCCACGTCCACCAGCACTCGGTTGTTGTTGCGGGCATAGCTACGAAGTTTGTCGAACGCCTCTTCCATGGTCACGCCGGTTCGCTCGGCGACCATGCCTTTGGCCTGCTCCAACTTGACGCGGCTGCTCAGGGCCGCTGTCAGCTGTCCGTTGACCACTTCGGTCTCGGTAGCTGCCCGGTGGGACAGCACGGAGATCGTTGCCACGTCGGCCAGCGCCTGCGCGGCGACAACGTCGACGTCATTCAGCAACCCCTCGTCGGACCGGAACAGATTGAGCGCTCCGATGGTCTGTCCCCGGAGTCGCATCGGGACAGCGTGCGCCGACTCGAACCCGGCGGCGACCGCCAAGGGAGCGAATCGGGGCCAACGGTCGTCATCACGGGCCAGCCGTTCGTTGACTACCGGGACTCCACTCACGAAACATTCCGGGCACGGCCCTTCGTCCGTTTGCAATTCGAACAGCTCCAGGAGGCGCATCGCTTCGCTCGAGGACGCGACCACGCGAAGCCCTCCGTCCGGGCCGGCGATCATGATGCCGGCGGCTGCGATGTCAAGGACCTCGACGCACCGACCGGTGAGACGGGTCAGCAGATCGAAAACGTCGAAGTCGTCGACGAGCGTGTCGGCCAACTCGAGGAAGGTTTTGATCAGGAGCTCTTCTCTCAACATCGACATTCCCTCGTTGCTACCTCGGCGGGTGCCACATGGCTCGAGCCAGGAGCTTGCGCGCTCAGGAGAGCCTACGGGTTCCCGTGTCGGCGTGGGGGAACGGCAGAGCCCGTCATGATTGAACCGGCTCATCGGAACCGTCGAATCGCAGACGTCGCGCCACCACATCGGTTGCCACGTCTCGCAACTGTCGGTCATTGCCGAAGGCGTAGGCTTGGAGGCGAATCATTGCCTGGGCGGCGCTCACCCCCAGTTGCGCCGCAACCATCCCCGACGCCTGATGCACCACCAGTTCGAGATCGGCGCCGGCCTCCAGCTCGAGGGCCAACTGGCCGGGCGACGCGTCGGCCTGCATCACGATGATGGATCGGGTCACGATGTCAGCCATTGCCACCGCGTCGGCGAGCTGTTCGGCGCTGAGCGGACCCGGCGAGTCGCGGTACAGGTTCAGCGCTCCGAGCCGCGCCTCGCCGAGGTGCAGCGGGAACCCGAAGATGGCGCGGACTCCCGCCTCCAACGCTGGTCCGCTGAAAGCCATCCACCGCACGCTCGCAGGATGTTCCAGATCCGGCTCGAGGACGGGGCGTCGCTCGCGGAACGAGTCGAGGCAGGGGCCTTCGCTGAGGGCGAACTGCAACTCCTCGATGAGCGCGCTCACGTCGTTGGTGGTTTGGAGGGAGCCGGTGGGCATGTCACCCGACATGATCATGATGCCCGCGCCGGTCGTGCCGGTCGCCTCAACGCACGCATGGCAGAGGCGCTCAGTGTCCAGCTCCACGACGCCGTCCATCAGTCTGGACATCAGGCGTCGGTGCCGATCACTGGGCACGGGGCAAATTCCTCTCGGCGTCGGACCGATCATGCGAAGGCGTTGCCGAGCGTGGCCACTCGTGCTCGATTCTGAGGCCCAACGGCGAGATGGCCTCGCACGCATGCAGAAGGCGCCAGGCCGGCCGGGATGGATTGGCCACGATCAACGAGCGATTCGTCTCGGCCAGGTGATCCCTGGTGCGCTGCAGAAGACGCAGGACCGACACGTCCATGAATGTGACCTCGCTGAGGTCCACGACGGCGGAAGCCTGTCCGTCGGCGAAGGCCTCGGCGAGCTGGAGCGAGAGCCGCTCGACCGTCGAGCAATCATGTTCGCCCTCAACAGACACGACGACGGGCATGCGGGCCGCCAAGTGGGAGGTGGCCTGTTCTGGTTCTGTGACCATGGCAATCTCCTCATGCGAGTGTGATTGCGCTACCGGGGTCCAGAGCACCGCGCCCGGACCGGAGCAGAGCCAGTCGGCACACGCCCGGGTATCTTTGGTGTGGCTGGCCCCAACCTACACCACCCAGGGGACTTTGGTCAGTCGGACTTCGCCGTGGCACCGAGCTGCCGGCCCCATTGCTTCGCATGGAGCTGTTCATCAGGTTCCAGTCGGGTGTCCTTGGTGACCAGGAAGCTCTCCGGGTCGACCACCACCTCGAAGCCGTGGTGGCGGAGTTGCTTGGCGATCCCCTTGGACGCTCGACCGGTGACGAGGGCCGACATATCGACCCTGGTGTCGAACGCTGCCGCCCGACCCGTCATCTGGCCGAGCGACTCGAGCCATTCCCGCACGCCATCGCCTGCGGCATCGGGGTCGAGGTGCAACCCGCTGTCGGGCTCCCCGGCCTTGTCGGCCGCAGCAGCGCGCGTACTGTCGTGACTCATCCCGTGGGTATGGGTCGGTCCCCCGACCACCACAAGATCGGCTGCTTCCACCAGCGCCCGGTTCGCGTCGTGAACGGAGATCACCTCAGTCGGGAGCGATTCACGGAGCCCCTCCCCAATGGCGTCGGCGATCTGGTGAGTGTTCCCGTACATCGATTCGTACACGACAACAGCGCGCATGTCGGCTCCTTGGGTGGGCGTCCTAAGCGGGCGACCGAACCATCACAGGATGCGGCGAGAACGACCCGAGCAACAGGGGCGAAGGTCCTGTCGTGATGGCCCGACCCCCGACCGTCGGGTCAGCTCCGGACCCCGGAGCGCTCGATGATCTCCGACGTCGTACCCAGGTACGACTGCACCACGAGCGGGTTGGACAGCACGTCGTTCGGCGATCCCTCGCACAGCACCGAACCCGAGTCAAGCGCCACCAGCCGATCCGAGACCGACCGCAGGAGCGGCATGTCGTGCTCGATGACCACGATCGAACAGCCCAGCTCGTCGCGAAGACGCCGGATCAGCGGTCCCAGGGCTTCGGCCTCCCGCTGAGCGATCCCCGACGAGGGCTCGTCCAGCAGCAGCACCGACGGGCTGTGCGCCACCACTCCGGCCAGGTCCACCACGCGACGTGTGCCGGTGCTCAGCTCCCCCACGTAGGCATTGGCGTAGGGGCCAAGCTCGAACAGCTCGATCAGCTCGTCGACCCGACGTCTGGTGGTGTCCTCGGCATCGATCGACCATGGCAGCCGCAGGATGGCCGAGATGGGATCCCGCGTGGACATCCACCGGTCGTACGCCACGGCAATGCACTCGGCCACCGTCATGGATGTGAATAGCCGAGCATCCTGAAACGACCGCCCGAGACCCGCAGTCGCCCGCTGCGACGCCGACAACGCCGTGACGTCCAGACCGTCCAACTCGATGTGCCCGCGAGTCATGGGAGCAAACCCGCTGATGACGTCGAACAGGGTGGTCTTGCCGGCGCCGTTCGGGCCGATCAGACCGACGATCTCGCCGGATCGCACGCTCAGATCGACGTGATCGACCGCCAGGATCCCGCCGAACGAGCAACACACGCCACGGGTGGCCAGCACGACCCCGTCGACCTCGGGGGCTCCGTCCGGGCGATCAAGAACCACGCCGCCGTCCTGCCGGGTTGATCCGGTCGGCCCTCCGGCCACACCCCCGAGGAAGACCGAGCGCAGGATGTCCGGGCGCTCCAACAACTCCGAGGTCGGTCCCGTGAAGCGGATCTCGCCCTTCTCCATGAAGAACGCCCGCTCGGCCAGCGTGAGGGCCACGTTCACCGACTGCTCGACCAGGATGATGGTGGTGCCCTGTCGGGCCACCTCACGGACCAACTCCGCCAACTGCTCCACCACCACCGGGGCCAGACCGAGGGACAGCTCATCGATCATCAACAGTTGCGGCTTGGTCAGCAGGGCCATGGCCAGGGCCAGCATCTGCTGTTGTCCCCCGGACAGGTTGGCCGCCGGTTCGTCGAGCCGGGCCGCCAGGACCGGGAACGACGCCAACGCTCGGTCGACCTCGGCCTCGGCGGTCCGACGATCTCGCCGGTGCTGCCAGGACGCCACCCGCAGGTTCTCCCTGACCGACAGCGAGGGGAAGACCCCCCGGCCGCCGGGCATCTGGGCCACACCGAGGTAGGCGATCTCATTGGGAGGCGCGTGTGTGATGTCCCGACCGTCGAAGATCACCGCACCGAACTCGGCCTCCACCACACCGGAGATGGCCTTGAGCAACGTGGACTTGCCGGCGCCGTTGGTTCCGAGCAGGGCGACCACCTCGCCCTCGCCGATCTCTGCGCTCACGTCGAACAGCACCTGCACAGGCCCGTAGGACACGTTGAGGTCTTTGATCAACAACAGCTTGGCCTTGCCCTGCCGCCGGAGGAACAGCGCCTGTGAACGCGTGGCCGACGTGGTCCAGACGTCGTCGATGTCCCGCTTGATCACGCTTCCGGCGCTGGAGATCATCAATGCGCCGATGACCAGGATCGGCGACATGAGGGCGATGCCCCACCGGATGCCGACCTGATCGCCGATCCACCCGATGAACGGCAGCAAGCCGAGCCCGGGGATGATCCAGTACGACGACACGGCGAACCCGACGGCCCGGGCTCGGGCCGGAATGGCCAGGGACAGCGCGGCGAAGATGCCCGGCAGGATCACCGCCAGGCTGGCCGTGATGATGGCGTGGCCGATCACGGCCACCACGATGTTCGGCGCGGCGGCGAACACCAGCACTCCGCCGGCCGACACGAAGGCCACCTTGCGCATGAAGTGGAACACCGACGCCGGGTCAACCAGCAGCTTGCGGGTCCCGATCCGCCCCCCGATGACCAACCCCAGGAACTGGAACACCTGGACGATGGCCGCCAGGGTTCCCCGCTGGAGGTCGTTGTAGCCGTAGACCCGGTCATAGACCAACGCGGCCAGAGCACCGAACCCGATGAGCGCCACGGCCAGGAAGGGGATGGCGTACCAGACCCGCCTCAGGGCCTCGATCTTCCACACCAGTCGGAAGGCCTCGGCGTAGGACGGTGAGGCCTCCTCGGTGGCAATCACCTCGGCCGATGCACCCATGGCCCGACGCTCCTGGGCTCCGCGAATCGGCTCCGGGAGCCGCAGCGCCATGAAGGCCAGGATCACCGTCGGGATGCAGAAGATGAAGAACGGTGTCCTCCATCCGAACGCCGTGGACAGCGCCCCGGCCGCCAGCGGGCCCACGATCATGCCGAGTGCGTTGGCCCCACGGTGGAAGCTGAACACCGCCGGGCGGCGCATGGGCTCGTAGTAGTCGGACAACAAGGAGTTGTGCGTGGGGTCCACCGTGGCCTGGCCTATACCGGACCCCATCCGAACCAGCACCAGCATCAACACGGTGGTCGACAGGCCCGTGCCGATCGAGAAGACCGACCACATCAGCGCGCCGATGACCGCCAGTCGGACCCGATTCGTGCGGTCCGCCAGGCTGGCAATGGGCAGTTGCAGGAGGATGGCGCCCAGCGCCGTGACCGCTATGAGGGTCAGGATCCCGGTGTCGCTCAGTCCGAACTCGTCGCGGATGGTCGGGATCAGGATGGCGAATCCGGTCCGGTCCAGTTCGTCGACGGTGTTCAGGCCGAACAGGATGAGCAACGGGAACACCGGCCCGTCGCCCACCAGCCGTTGCATGGCGGCGCCCGGGTGACGCAGCGACTGCCGCCAGCCGCGCGGATTCCACAGCCCTTCCAACGGAGTGGGGATGCTCATGCCACGGCCTCCTCGGGCGGCGCCCCGGACGCCGGCGGCATCGGGTCCGACTCCGGGTCTGGGTCCGTGGCCGGGGCAGCGGCCGACGCCGCGCGTTCGGCAGCGATCCGTTCGGACTCCGCGGCACTCAGCAACCCGGGGGCATCGGTACCGGTGCGCCGAGCAATGGCCCGCAACCCGGCATCGCGAACCCGGAAGACCAGCCCGCCCAGGCCCTCGGGCAGGATCATCAGCACGGCCAGCACGCCCACGGACGTGGCGAAGATCTGCCAGTCCGCAGGGAGCAGCCACTGGGCCCCGCGCAGGTACACCGCGCCGATGATGGCCCCCGGCACGGTGGCCACCCCGCCGATGATGGCGGCCACGAACACCGCCACCGACTGGTCCGCTCCGTAGCTGTCGGCTCGGAACGACGCCTGGTGGATGACGAAAGTGGCTCCGGCGATCGCCGCGATCGCTCCCGACAGGGCGAAGCCGACCAGCTTGGCCCGGACCGGACTGATGCCGTACGCCACGGCTGCTCGCTCGTTCTCACGCAACGCCACCAGCACCCGACCGATCCGACTCCTGCGGATCGCCACCGCGGCCGACGCGGCCAAGACCAGCACGACCAGCGCCAAATAGAACACCCGGGTCGGGCTGTCCAGGGAGACCCGGCCGAACAGCACAGGGCGGGGAAACGATCCCAACGGGATCCAGTCCACGAACGAGTTGGAGAACACCGCGCTCGACGCAGCCAGCGCCAGGGCCAGGGTGACCACCGCCAGGTACAGCCCGCGTAACCGCAAGGCCGGGATGCCCACGAGCACCGCCACGATCGCTCCGACCACCCCGGCGAAGGCCATGGCCAACGCGGGATCCAGTCCGCGATCCACGATCGCCCAGGCACACGCCGCCCCGCCGAATCCGACGAAGGTCATCTGGGCCAACGAGGCCTGACCCGCCCACCCGGTGAGCACGACCAACGAGATGCCGATGGTGGCGAAGATCAGGACCGCGCCGCCCTTGAGCGCCACGCCGGCGCCCACCCAGTTGGGGAACCCGATGACGAGTGCGGCCAGCAGGAGCACGCCGGCGATCTTGAGGAGCCGGACCAACGGAAGCGCGGCCAGCGCCGCCGGCACCGGGCGCACCTCGTCCGCCGCGTTCCACGAGGAGGCGTCGTCGACGTCGACCCGGGCGGCGCTGCGGCGCTGCGTGAGGAGCGAGATGAGGATGATCAGCAACAGCAGCGGAGCGAGCAGGTCCGAGTTCGTCTCGTTGGCCCGGATGGCGGCATCGAGCACGCCCAGCGCCACGGCCGAGGTGGCGACCGAGACCAGGTTCGTCATCCGACCCATGACCAAGGCGGCCAGGGCGCGCAGGACCACGGCCAGGCTCACCCCGAAGCCGGTCGGGAGGCTGGTCACCCCGGCGGTGAAGAACACCGAGACGAAACTCAGTAGCGCGGCAATGGCCCACACCCCGGTCTGGAGACGACCGACCGGGACCCCGAGCATGGCGGCCCGCTCGCTGCGTTCAGCCGCGGCGCGAATGGCCACGCCGGCGTCGGTGGATCGGAGGAACCACACCAGCAGCACCACGCACAACGGCGCCACAATGGCCGCCAGGATGTCATTGGCATCGAAGACCACCACCCCGATGGTGAACCCGGCACTGAACGGCGGGGCAACGGATCGGTCAGCGGGAATGAGGCCGAATGCGCTGGGCAGGAGCAAGGCGCAGAAGGTCAGCAATTGGGACAGACCGACGGTGGCCACGGTCAGGGTCAGGCGCGGCGCCCGGGCGAACCGTCTGACGATCAAAAGCTCGGACAACGCTCCGACGACCAGCGCCGAGGCCAGTCCGAGCGGGAGCCCGAGCACGTACGGGATCTTCCACACCTCGAAGGCCAGCAGCACGAACGTCGTGGGCAACGTCCCCAGGTCGCCCTGGGCGAAGTTGACCACTCGGTTGGCCCGCCAGATCAGGGCCATGGACAGCGCACCCAACGCACCCAGCCCGCCCAGGATGAGGCCGGACACCAGCGACCCGATGCCGATCGGCCACAGGATCTGCTGGACCAGCAGCACGAGCGCGGCGGGACCCACCGCCCGCCAGGCGGTCCGCACGCGCGGGGGCGCCGAAGCTCCCCAGCGGTCGAGTGTTGCGCTCAGCTCCATGTCCCCCGATCGAAGCAGTCCCCGGTTCGACCCGGAACGAGCAGCGACCCGGTCACGGTAGCGTGCGACGCATGTTGGTTGATGGTGGAATGGCCGCGTCGCTCACGGGTGACATCGAGGGGTTCGGGGTCAGCGCCGCCGAGCTGGAGTCGGTGGGATACAACGGGATCTGGACTGCGGAGACCTCCCACGATCCGTTCTTCCCGCTCCTGCTGGCCGCCCAGAGCACCACCAAGGTGGACCTTGGAACCGGCATCGCCGTGGCCTTCGCTCGAAACCCGATGACCCTGGCCAACACGGCGTACGACCTACAGCTCTACTCCAAGGGGCGGTTCATCCTCGGCCTGGGAAGCCAGATCAAGCCGCACATCACCAAGCGCTTCAGCATGGAGTGGTCCAAGCCCGCAGCCCGGATGCGAGAGATGATCCTGGCCATCCGGGCGATCTGGGACTGCTGGAACAACGACTCGAAGCTGGACTTCCGGGGCGAGTTCTACACGCACACCATCATGACGCCGTTCTTCAACCCGGGCCCCAACCCGTACGGCGTGCCCAAGATCTTCCTGGCCGGCGTGGGTCAGCTCATGACCGAGGTGGCGGGCGAGACCTGCGACGGCTTCATCTGCCACGCCTTCACCACCGAGCGGTACCTGCGCGAGGTCACGCTGCCAGCCTTGGAGCGCGGCGCGGCCAAGGCCGGACGGACCCTGGCCGACATCCAGATCTCCGGACCGGCATTCGTGGTCACCGGTTCCAACGAGGAGGAGATGGCGGCCAGCCGATCCGGAACCTGCCAGCAGATCGCCTTCTACGGTTCCACTCCGGCCTACCGTCCAGTGCTCGAGCTGCACGGCTGGGGCGAGCTGTCCGACGAGCTGAACGCCATGTCGAAGCAGGGTCAGTGGAAGGAGATGGGCACGCTCATCACCGACGACATCCTGGATGCCTTCGCTGTCATCGCCGAGCCGCCGGCCATTGCCCGGGAGTTCACCGCCCGCTACGGCGACGTGGTCGATCGCCTCAGCTTCTACGCGCCGTACCGGAGCAACCCCGAGACGTGGCTTCCCGTGCTGGAGGAGCTCCAGGCCTCCTGAGGCGGCTCAGACGCGCTGGCTGGTCGACGACAGGTCGATCGTGGCGTCGGCATCGACCGCGGTGTAGTCGCCGGCCTCGTACGCCAGCCGGCACGCTGATCGCTGCAACTTCCCGGAGCTGGTCTTCGGAATGGTGGTGGGCGGCACCAGCACGACGGTGGCGGGGACGCCGACCTCGGCCATGACCGTGGTGCGAATGGTGGCCTCGAGTCGATCCAGGTCATCGGCGCGGGTTTCGGCAACGACCACCGCAAACTGCTTGCCGGCGCGGCCTTCCTGACCGAAGGCGATCACGTTCCCGGTCCGGACGTCGGCCAGCTCGCCGACGACCTTCTCGATGTCCTGCGGGTAGATGTTGCGGCCGCCGATGATGATGACGTCCTTGATCCGACCGCAGATGACCATCTGCCCGTCGACCGTGTATGCCAGGTCCCCGGTGTGGAGCCAGCCATCAACGATCAGCTCGGCGGTGGCCTCGGGATTCTTGTAATAGCCCGAGGTGAGCGATGTCCCGGTGATCTGGAGTTCCCCGACCTCTCGGTCCCGGCAGTGCTTGCCGGTCGTGCGGTCGATGATCCGGATGTTGAGTCCCGGCACGGGCTTTCCGAGGAACGCCAGTTCCCGGGCGTTGGCGGCACCCGGCTTGGCCGAAGCGGCGAAGTGCTCCTGTTCCAGAACCCGTCCGTCGATCAGGTCGGTCGTCATGCCGACACCCGGTGTGGGGAACGTGCCGGCGATGCACAGCTCAGCCATGCCGAAGGCGGGGAACAGCGCGGTGTCCGGCATGCCGAATCGGCCAGCCTCGAAGGCGAAGGCTCGGAACGAATCGGGATCGACCGGCTCGGCGCCACTCAACACCAACGTGAGCTTGGAGAGGTCGATACCCTCGGCTCGTCGAAGGGCGCGGGCCGCCAGCACGTAGGCGAAGTTGGGTCCGGCGGTACAGGTGCCCCCGAAGTCGGTAATCCACCGCATCCAACGGATCGGCTTGGCCAGGAAATCCTGCGGCGCTCCCTGGACCAGCCCGATGGCGGTGGTCATGGCGATGCCCAGCAGACCGACCAGGCCCATGTCGTGGTAGAGCGGCAACCAGGAGACGATGACGTCGTCAGCGTCGAGACCACCGGCCTGGACCGCCGCGTCGAGGTTGGCGCACATGGCCCGGTGGGTGAGCATGACGCCCTTGGGCTCCGACGTCGACCCGGAGGTGAACTGGAGCACCGCCAAGGCATCGGGATCGTCCGGGTAGCGATGAAAGGAGCCCTCGCCCATGCGCAGCGCGGGGTCGGCCGGAAGGGCCTCGTCGAACTGGACGAACGGCGGGTCGCCCTCGGTCCACTGCACGAACTCGGCGAACTGGCCGTCGAGGAGGAGCAACTTGGAGTCCGCTTGTCGGATCCGCTCGCGGGTCTGATCGATGAACCGGTCCAGCGAGCCCATTCGCATGGGCAGCGGCAGCATGACCACCGCGGCACCACAGAGCCACGTGGCCTGAATGGCGGTGACCAACGCACGGGTGGTCGGACCGAGGATGCCCACGTGATCGCCTGGGAGCACGCCACGGGACTGCAACGCAGCCGCCATGCACCGGGCTTCGCCGTGCAGGTCAGCCCAGGTGACGGTGTCGTGGTCGTCGCCATTGACGAACGTGACCGTGGCATCCGGGCCGCCGATCCGCAGTCCGCGGGCGGCGGCTTCGATTCGTGAGTGGAGGGTCATCACGACGAGTGTGACCCATCGGCCCTGCGGCGGGTTACATCGATGTGACGAACCCGAGAACGTTGGGGGGCACCCGCGCCGTGGTCAGAGGACGGCGTCTCACAGAACAACATTGACCGTCTTCTTCGGCACGACCACGACCTTGGCTGGAGTGCGGCCGTCCAGGAACCGTTGGATGGCCGGATCGGCCAGCGCTGCGGCCTCGATGGCCGCCGCGTCGTCGCCGGCTCCGATCGTGATGCGCGAACGCACTCTGCCCTGCACCTGCACCGGGATCTCGAAGGTGTCCTGGACCAGCAGCTCGGGGTCCGCAACAGGGAACGGGACCCACGTGATCGACTGGTCGTGGCCTAATCGCGACCACAGTTCCTCGCACACGTGCGGGGCCAGGGGGGCCAGCATGAGTACGAATGCTTGGGCCACGCTGCGGCTCACCGGCCCGCCCTGCTTGGTGAGGTGGTTGTTCAGCTCGATCAGCTTCGCAATGGCGGTGTTGAAGCGCAGCGCCGCCAGATCCGGTCCGACCCCGTCGATGGTTCTGGCCAGCAGGCGGGCGGTGTCATCGCTCGGCGGGGCGTCGACCACGACGAGCGCTCCGGTGTTCTCGTCGACCAGGTTGCGCCAGAACCGTTGCAGGAAGCGGTACTGGCCGACCACGTCCCGTGTGGCCCACGGTCGGCTGGCGTCCATGGGACCCATGGACATCTCGTACAGCCGCAGGGTGTCGGCCCCGTACTGGTCGCACAGCTCGTCGGGCGCCACGGCGTTCTTCAGGCTCTTGCCCATCTTGCCCAGCTCACGAGTGACCGGCTCGCCCTGGTGGAGGTACTGGCCGTCGACCTCTTGGATGTCGAAGGCGTCCACATGGATCCCCCGGGCGTCCTGATAGCTGTGGGCCAGGATGTAGCCCTGGTTGAACAGACGTCCGAACGGCTCGGGGCTGGACACATGGCCCAGGTCGAAGAGGACCTTGTGCCAGAACCGGGCGTACAGGAGGTGCAGCACGGCGTGCTCCACCCCGCCGACGTACAGGTCCACGCCGCCTGAGGGCCGCTCGGGGGTGGGCCCCATCCAGTAACGCTCGACCTCGGGGTCGACGAACGACTGGTCGTTGGTCGGGTCGAGGTATCGCAGCTCGTACCAGCAGCTCCCCGCCCACTGGGGCATGGTGTTCGTCTCCCGCCGATACTCCTTCGGACCTTCACCTAGGTCGAGGGTGACGGTGCCCCAGTCGGTGGCCCGGGTCAACGGCGGAACGGGAGCCGAGGTGAGATCGTCCTCGGCGAAGGTGACCGGCGAGTAGTCCTCGATGTCAGGCAGGACCACGGGCAGCTGATCCTCGGGCAGGGCGACCGGTGTGCCGTCGGTGTCGTAGACGATGGGGAACGGCTCTCCCCAGTAGCGCTGCCGGCTGAACAGCCAGTCACGCAGCTTGGTGGTCACCGTGGGCTCTCCCAGCGAGCGTTCAGCCAGCCAGGCGCCGATCCGCTGCTTGGCGTCGTTGACCGACAGGCCGTCCAGGCTGACCGTGTCGTTGGTCGAGTTCACCACCGGAGCGTCGGATGCCGTCCAGGCCGACGGCCACTCATTCGGCTCGGCCGGCCAGTCCTCGGGGCGTTGGACGACCTCGAGGATGGGCAGGGCGAAGGTCTGGGCGAACTCGAAGTCCCGTTGGTCGTGGGCCGGCACGGCCATGATCGCCCCGGTCCCGTAACCGGCCAGGACATAGTCGGCGATGAACACCGGCACCCGCTGACCGTTCACCGGGTTCCAGGCGTAGGAACCGGTGAACACGCCGGTCTTGGTGCGGGTCTCCGACTGGCGTTCGATGTCCGAGGCTCGAGCGGCCGCAGCCTGATAGGTGCTCACCGCGTCGTGCGGCGTCGGTGCTCCGCCGGTCCACACCTCGGGCACCGGTGACCCATCGGGCGCAGTGGGCCAATGCTCGGTGGTCAGCGCTGCGACCAACGCATGCTCAGGGGCCAGCACCATGTAGCTGGCGCCGAACAGGGTGTCCGGACGGGTGGTGAACACCTCGATGGGCGGGAGTTCGTCGTACTCGGTGGCGAACAGGACCTGGGCGCCGTGGCTCCGGCCGATCCAGTTGCGCTGCATCGAGATGATGGCGTCGGGCCAGTCCAGCAGGGACAGGTCGTCGACCAGCCGCTCGGCGTACGCAGTGATGCGCATCTTCCATTGGGTCAGGTTCCGCCGGACCACGGGATGGTTGCCTCGGTCGGACCGCCCGTCTGCGGTGACCTCCTCGTTGGCCAGGACGGTCCCCAGGGCCGGGCACCAGTTCACGGGAGCGTCGGAGAGGTAGGCCAGCCGGTAGTCGCCCAGCACGACGCGCTGTTCGGCAGGCGTGAGCTCCGTCCACGCCCGGCCATCGGGCGTGGGTCGATCGCCGACCGCGAACTGGGCGATCAACTCGTCGATGTGCCGGGCGCGGCCCAGTTCGGAGTCGAACCAGGCGTTGAAGATCTGCAGGAAGATCCACTGGGTCCACCGGTAGAACCCCACGTCGGTGGTGGCCACGCTGCGCCGGTCGTCGTGGCCGAGGCCCAGGCGACGCAGCTGGCGACGCATGTTCGCGATGTTGGCCTCGGTGGTGGTGCGGGGGTGCTGGCCGGTCTGGACGGCGAACTGCTCGGCCGGCAGTCCGAAGGCGTCGTAGCCCAAGGCGTGCAAGACGTTCGAGCCGGCCATGCGGTGGTAGCGAGCCCACACATCGGTCCCGATGAAGCCGAGGGGGTGACCGACGTGCAGTCCGGTTCCCGACGGGTAGGGGAACATGTCCAGCACGTAGAGCTTCGGCCGCTCCGCGCCTGGGCCGGCCAGAGGCCCCGCCGGGTTCGGCGTGTGGAAGGTGCCGTCTGCCTCCCACCGGTCCTGCCAACGGGCCTCGATGTTGGCTGCCAGTGTTGCGTTGTACCGGTGGGCCGGCTCGTCGGTCTGCGGTCCGGCGCTTCGCTGGTCGTCGGGCGCGGTGGTTTCAGGGGTTGCTTCGGTCATGGCTCGCCCGACGCTAGCGGGGGTCGCCGTGGCGCCCCCACGAGGGTTTCGCCCGGGCGAGCGGCCCGCTGCTAGTTTTGCCAGTCGCACGGGGCTGTAGCTCAGTTGGCTAGAGCGCTTCCATGGCATGGAAGAGGTCCGGGGTTCGATTCCCCGTAGCTCCACTGGCTTGCTTCAGCACGCCTCCTGACGAGTCACCGAGAGCCCGAAACCCCCGAATAATGCGGGTTTCGGGCTCTCGTCGCGTCTGGGCATGTCACACTGCGTCAGGACCGTAACGGTCTGCGTAACGGTCTGCCCCACCGGAGACCGTTACGGTCTGCCCCGACCGCTACGCCCGAGGAGCCCGCCCCGTGTCCCGCAAGCCAACCCCGAAAACCGTTCGCGACGACTCGGGACACAAGGTGTCGACCGTGGCCAAGGCCGCCAACGGGGAAGGCTCGGTCTTCTACCGCGCCGGCAAAGACCGCTGGTTCGCCACCTACGTCGACCCGAC
>Ga0105046_10003726_pt1 | contig 24204 bp, 21 predicted proteins | sample MAT03_FD_78385 | JGI IMG/M metagenome (GOLD analysis project Ga0105046, IMG submission 78385) | Freshwater microbial communities from Lake Fryxell liftoff mats and glacier meltwater in Antarctica - MAT-03 (megahit assembly) | ecosystem: Environmental > Aquatic > Freshwater > Ice > Liftoff...
AGTATTGAGCCCCCACGGTTGCTCACTGCGTGTAGCGCCCTGCCCCCCGGGGGGGCCGCTGCGCCTGCGGGCCGGCAAAGCCGGACCCGCGGCCCCTGCTTGAAAAGAAAAGAGCCCCCACGGTTGCTCACTGCGTGTAGCGCCCTGCACCTTGCAGGCCGCCGCTCGCCAGAGGCTTCGCTTCTGGCGCCTGTCCAAACCTGCCCAAGCAGGTTCGGAGCCGCAGGCACCAGCCCCGGGGGGGCCGCTGCGCCTGCGGGCCGGCAAAGCCGGACCTGCGGCGCCTGCTGGGGTGGAGAGGCGCCCGTAGCGTCTGCAACGCCGTGATACGCTGATACATGCCTCGCGCCCCGACACCAGCCGCCGAAGCCGCCGACAGCGACGAGTCGCTGATGCTGCGTTATGCGGCGGGCGAGGCTGCGGCCTTCGAGCTGTTGTACGGCCGGCATGAGATGCGTGTATGGCGCTACCTGTTTCGCAGCGTGAAGGTGCAGGCCATGGCCGACGACCTGCTGCAGGACGTCTGGTTTGCCGTCGCGCGGCAGGCCCCCGGCTACCAGGTCAGCGCGCGTTTCACGACCTGGATCTTCACCATCGCGCACAACCGGCTGGTGGACCACTTTCGCAGCGCTAAAAACCACCAGAGCCTGCATGGCCAGGGCAGCAGCGGCGATGACGATGACAGCGGCGCTCTGGAAGAAACGCTGGCGGCCGACTCTGGCTTTGGCCCGGTGCGCCAGCTTCAGTCGCGCGAGCAGGCCGCAGCGCTGATCGCGGCCGTCGAGCAGCTGGCGCCCGAGCAGCGCGAAGCCTTTTTGCTGCAGGCCGAGGCCGGCATGAGCGTGCAGGACATTGCACGCACCACCGGCGTGAGTTTTGAGACCGCCAAGAGCCGCTTGCGTTATGCGCGCGGCAAGCTGCGGCAACAGCTACTGGAGTTCGCATGACCCGGCCCGACGACCCATCCAACGACGACCTGATCGCGCGTTATCGCGAGGCCAGCGCACAGGACACACGCCGGCCCGCAGGCCCCGTGCGCGAAGCCGTGCTGGCCCATGCGCGCATGGTGAATGCACCCAGCTACCGGCAGGCCGCCGGGTACGATGCCGGCAAAGCCGCGCCGGCCAACCAGTCGCGCTGGAAGCTGTCGCTGCTGGCCAGCGTGGCGCTGGCCGCGCTCAGTGGTTTGCTGGTGCTGCAATTCGACCGCGGCACGCCCGAAGCGCAGGACGCCGCCTACGGCCAGCGCAGCGCCCCGGCGGGCACAGTGCCACCCTCGCCCGCCGCTGCACCGGCCGAAGTACAGCCGCCGACGCCCCCGGCAGCGGCCGTTCCATCATTCGCACCGGCCCCACCGGCCAAACCGCAGGCCGGGTCACCCCAGCCGGTCCCGCCAGGGACCGCTCAGGCAGACGCAGACGCAGACGCAGGCACCACACGCGGCGAAGCCTCCGGGCGCAGGGCAAGCGCCGCGCCGCTGGTGCCCGATCCAGTGCCTGGCGCCAGCGTGCGCGAGCCGGCGCGCGAGCAAGCTGCGCCGCTGGCCTTCCCTGCGGCACCGGCACCCGTCCGGTCCATGGCACCACCCGCACCAGCCGCTGCGGCCGCCCCGGGCGCGGCCGACGCAGCGTCGCTGCGCAGCGCAGCCCCTGTGCAAAAACAGGAAAGACAGGAAGGGCAGGAAAGTCTTGCACTGCAGACGCCGCGCGCCCGGCTGGAGCCCGGCAGCCCAGCGGCGGCGATGGCGATGGCGCTGCACGAATCGGCGCGCACAGGCCGCATCACGCAGCTCGTCAGCCTGCTCCGGCAGGGTGCGCCCATCAATGCGCCCGACGCGGCGGGCCGCACACCGCTGGCGCTGGCCGTCATCCACGGCCAGACCGCCGTGGTGCAGCGCCTGCTCGCGGCGGGCGCCAACACGGCGCTGGTTGATCGCGACGGGCTCAATGCCCTGCAGCACGCACAGCGGCTCGGCCTGGGCCAGATCGCCAGCCTGATAGCGGCTGCTTCCTGAATGAAGAAAAAGTCCTGTAGCCCAGGTAGGACGGGCACCAGCAGCTATTGATTAAATAGCGCTGCGCTTGCAACCCGGGCTCAGGCGGCGTAGAAAAGCACCGCCACAACGTGGCAGGCCGTGCCGGCCGCCACAAACAAATGCCAGACAAAGTGCGCGTAGCGCCAGCGGCTGTCGCTCACGAAAAAAACTACGCCCAGGGTGTAGGCCAGGCCGCCCGCCAGCAGCCAGAACAGGCCCCAGCCGGGGACGAGTTGCCACATCGGCTTGATAGCGATGAGCGCGATCCAGCCCATGGCAAGGTACAAGGCGGTTGAAACGCGCGGGTAACGGATGCCGGCCATGGCCTTGACGGCGACGCCGGCCAGCGCCATGGCCCAGACCAGGCCGAACAGGGTCCAGCCCCACGGGCCGCGCCACACGCCGAGCGTGAACGGCGTGTAGGTGCCGGCGATGAGCAGGTAGATCGCGCTGTGGTCAAGCACCTGGAAAACGCTTTTCACACGCGCGCTGGGAAAGGCGTGGTACAGCATCGACGCGCTGTACAGCAGCACCATGGTCGCGGCAAAAATGCTGGTGCCGATGATGCCGGCCGCATCGCCGCGCTGCGCGGCGGACACGACCAGGAAAGGCGCGGCGATGAGCGCGGCCAGGAGCGCCACGCCGTGGCTGACGCTGTTGGCAATCTCTTCGCCCAGGGATTGCGGCCGGTCCAGCGGCAGGGCTGCGGCCGAAACACTCATCGCTTGAGCAGCGCCTTCAACACATTCTGCAAACGCCGCACATGCGCCGCGTCATACGGCGCAGCCAGCACTTTGGCGGTGTCCTCGCCCCAGGTCTGCGCCGGTGGCGGGTCGTTGCGTTTGGTCAGCAGCACCAGTTGCAGCATGCGGCGTGCGCTCAGGTGTTCCGCAGGCGTCGGCAGTTCGGCCGCGATTTCCAGGCGCAGCAGCGTGTCGGCCGCTTCGCCCTTGGGCGCCGAAGACAAAGCCTGGGTCCAGGCGCTGCGTGTGGCCGGCGTGACGGGCTTGCCGAGGTCCGAGGCGGCGGGCACCAGTTCCGGATCGCGTTTTTCCCAGGCGGTCAGCAGGTTGGTGAGCACCTCGCCGTGCGCCTGCTCCGACAGCTTGCGCAAGGCCTGCTGGGCATGCTCGAAAGCTTCGCGCTGCGCGCGGAAAGCCGCGTCGCCCAGGCGCGGGCCGCGCTCTTCGTAGGCCGGCCTCTCGCTGAAACGGCTTTCGCGCTCGGGGCGGTAGGGCTCGAACTTGTTGTCGGCCGGCCGGTTGCCGCGCCCGTCGGGCTTGCCACCACCGGGACGCGCGTCCTTGCGGTCGCCGAACTTGCCGCCGCGGCCGGCAGGCGCAGCCTCGGCCTTGCGCATGCCGGGGCGGTCGTCGCCGCGCATGGCCACCACCGGTTTGGCGGGTTTCGCTGGGAGTGCCGCAAGCGCGGGCGCTGCGGTGTCAGCCGGTGTTTCAGCGGCGGTTTCGGCTGCGGCCGTCTGCTCGCCTTCTGCAGCGGCGTCCTCGACAGGTGTTTCGTCTGCTATCGTTTCAGGAGCATCTTGCGCAGGCGCCTCAAGGGCTGGTGCCTGATTTTGTTCTGTATCCGGGGCGGCGGCAGCTTCTGCAGGTGCGGCTGCGACGGCGGGCGCAGCGGGCGCAGCGGGCGCAGCGGGTGCAGGCGGCACATACTGCCCGCGCAGGCCGGCTTCGAGGTCGGCCATGGCGGTGCGGATTTTCTGCACGTCGCCGGCCGCGTTCGCGGCGTCCAGCGCTTTGGACAACACGACCACCAGGCGATCGTGTTCGCCCAGAGACGACGCCGCCTTTTCGCGCTCGGCGGTCTTGCGCTGGAAGGCGTCGTCAATCGGCTTGCGAAAAGCGTCCCAGAGTTTTTGCTCCTGCTTGCGTTCGATGGGCACGCCCTGCGCCTCGTGCTGCCAGCGCTGCTGCAACTGCTTGACGGCGTCGATGTGCAGTTGCGGCTCGGCGCCCAGCACCTGGGCTTCCTCGATCATGGCCTTGCGGCGTGCCAGGCTGTCGGCACGCGCCGCCTTCAGAGCGGCATCGGCCGCGTCCATGGCGGCTTTCCATGGCGGCTGGATCTCGGCGAAAGCTTTTTCGCTCAGGTGACCGGCCGCCGTCCACTTTTCGACAAAACCGTTGAGGCTGCGGATCTGGTGCTTCCAGTCGGTGTTGCCCTTGTTGGCTTCGGCCCAGGCCAGCACCTCGTCGATCAGCACGCGGCGCTCGGCCTTGACCGTTTCGCTTTGCTCCTTGACCTTTTCCAGCCAGGCTTCGACCACCTTGTGGGCCTCGTTGCAGGCATCGTCAAAGCGTTTCCAGAGCGCGTGGTTGGGGATGCCGCCCTGGTCGCTGGTTTTCCAGAGCTCGCGCATGGCGCGCAGGGCGTCCTGCTGCTTGCGCCCGCCGAGCGGCTTGGCGAGCAGCGCCTCGGCCTTGGCCACCAGTTCCTCGCGGATCTGGTCGGCGCGCCAGCGCTGCCAGCCCTCCAGCTCGCCGGCAGACGTCAATGCCGCATGCGCTGCGGCCTCCAGCGCGCTGTCGATGTTGCGGATGTTTTCCTTGAGCACTTGGCGCAGCTCGGCGGCCACCTTGGGCGTGGCCTTGCCGTGGCCCTCAGTCACCTCATGCTCGAGTTTGGCCAGCGCGGCCTTCACGATGGCGCTGGATTTTTCGCGCATCTCCTTGAGCACGGCCGGGTCCAGCCGGGCCTTGGGCGCGCGCGCCGGGCGCTCGCCGTCGGCGCCGTCAGCGCTGCGCGGCGTGCCGCGCGCGCTGCGCAGTTCGTCGGCCCAGACCGGCACCACTGGCAGTGGCGCGGCCGCGTCTTCAGCGGCGGCCACGGCCAGCGACAGTGCGCCCTGGAAAGCCTCCCACACCGCCAGCAACTGGCCGCGCGAGGCGTCCAGCAGCGGCGGGAACTTCGCGTCCACGCTGGCCCAGTTGCCATCCTGCGCGATCTCGTCGGCCTGGCCCTGCCAGTGGGCGACGTCGGCGCGCAGCGCGTCCCAGGCAGACTGCGCATCGCGCCAGGGCTTGGTCGAGAGCACCTCGATGCGCTGGGCAATCAGCACGGCGGCTTCGCGCTGCACCTGGGTGCGGTGCTGCAGGTCTTCAATCGTTTTGACCCGGTCGGCAAGCTGGACTTTCAGACCGGCCAGCGGTTCGCGCGACAGCGGCGCCCCGGCCTTGGCGGCATCACGCTGCCAGGCCAGGGCATCGGCGAGGTTGAGCTTTTTCAGCGCCAGCAGGGCCTGGCCCTTGTCAGCCCATTCGGTCGCGACGGCCTCCTGGTTTTTGGCGCGTTTGGCCTCATCGAGTTTTTCCTTCAGCGGCTTGGCCGCACCCTTGTCGCGGTTGGCCAGGTCCTTGTAGACCTCGGCCATCTGCTCGGCGCTCGGCCCGGTGGCCAGCCACTCGCGGATACGCGCGGTGCGCTCACCCGACGTGGGCGCCGAAAAAGCGCCGCCCGTCAGGCCGTCCAGCGGGTGGCTGTCGCCCGGTTTGGTGGATGGCGTTTTCACGGCGGGGGTTTCAGGCTTGGAAGGTTTGGACATGGGAAAACGCAGCATAAAAAATTAAAAAGGTCCGCTGGAAAAAAATTTGCAGGCCGGATGCGGAGCCAGGGCTTGCGGGGCCTGGCCATGCATTCCTGCCAGCGATTGCGGTCCGGACGGGTAATGGATGGTGAACAGTGAGCGGGGGAAAATACGGGCCATGGCTCTCATGCGCCTCTCAAAGGGCTCTCAAGGCCTGGGGACGCCCGCGCTTTAAAAATAAAACAATGCGCGTATTTTCGCTGTTTTTACGGCATCGCCAAATTAAGCTCCGCGCGCGGTGTCCAGTGGGCGTCCTGCGGCACCGTTTTGCAGCGCCAAGAAGCGTCGGGCCGCCGCAAACTCCTTGCTCGCCAGGCAGGCCTCGACGGCGACACCGCGCCGCACGGGCAGCTCTCGCCACCCGGCCGCAGAAGCTGGCATCGGCACGCAGCAAATCGATGTTAAGCGTGTCGCCGAAACAAGGCTCGAAAGCCAGAACCGGCAACCTGTCCCTCACGAGCCGGCCCTGAGCCAGCATCGGCACCATCCCGAGGCTGCCCGCGAAATCGAGTTTGCCGGGCTCAAAGGGCCCGCTCGCCAGCCGCAGCAGGGACGGCAGTTCGGCATCTATATACAGGTATGGGCGTTTGATCCCGAGCTGGGGAGATCGTGGGGCAGAACACTGCGCACATGCTGGCGCAGAAGCCCTGCCCCCACGCTGTCCGCCCTGGCGATAGACAGCGCATGCAGCGTGAGCGCCAGCGACCAGGGCTGGAACTCGACACCGCCCACCGGCGCCTGTCGCCCCCGTGTGTCCGAGGCGGCTTTTTCAAGCGGCGACTTCAGCAGCCTGGACATCGCCGCCTGCGTCAGCGCCCAGAACAAAAGCAAGCCGGCAACAGCCCAGGCAGCGCGGCGATGCCATTGCGGCGACTTCGCAAGCAAAAAGATTCGAGCCAAAAAACCTCGCCAGAAATAAAGCCACCGGCCCTGCAGATCATGGCTTGTCGTAGGCGTCGAGTCTTTCGTGCCGGCCCGCAAAGGTCGATGATTTTTTGTCTGCCCCAATGAAAAACCCCGGGCAGCTAGGCCGACCGGGGCTGACGGCGAGCATGATGCTCATGCCGTCGGGCTTCGCAAAGAAGAGAAGTTCGTCTCCGATGCGATGAAAGCAAGTGATTGCTCTCAGGTTTACCGGGATTGGTTACCCGGCGAATGCTTGAGGTACTCAAGCCACTGCAGATTAAACCTCAGGCCGACGCCAGGCAAGTCAATATTTGTAATCAAAAAATAGCCGGCGATTGCTTTTTTCTTGAGGCTTTTCTTGGGCTTTACAACTCGAGTATCTGTCCTACAGACAAACGGGCAAGCTGATCGTTCAGCTGGTTTTCAGACCTCCGTCAATGCTCCAGCACTTTCTTCAAAAACGCTGCAAAGCCTTGAAGTACTTGAGAATTACTGGCAAAACGTACAGCCTTTCGCGGGATTTCCAGAAATAAGCCGGGCTTAGAGCCATTGCCCAAAAATCGCCCAAAATACTACGCAATGAACGTTCCGGGCTTGAAATACCCTATTTCATCTTTATATTGATATATCAATCATCTTTTATATTATTGACAAGTTATTTAGACAGCCCCTAGAATTCGCCGTCCCAAGCAAAACCAAGGGACAACCCGAACCCGCTGCCGAACCCGGCAAAGTCAGACAAGGGGTCCACACCCCCAAGGCCCCCGGCCTTGGTTTGATGGCGACCCAATCCAAGTGTGACGGTCACAAAGCCGCCGCACGTAGAAAGGAGTGCTATGACAGCGCCAGGACAATCAAGCCCCGCAGCCACCCTGCGGGCGATCCAGAAAAACGTGGCCGACAGTCTTGCCAATATCGCAGACGACATCGCCCGCGGGTTTTTCGAAATCACGCACAACAGCTTTGCCCTGGTCGGCCTGGCCGTCGTGTTTGCCGTGATTACGCTGACCGCCCGGCCCGACCTGCGCCAGGCCGGTGAGTCGCGTCTGATGAGCTGGCTGCAGGAGCGCCAGGAAGCGGCTATCGGTTTTACCGAGCCCGACGCCATCGACCGGGCCACGGCCGCCAATCCCAAGGACCTGCCCAAGCAGCAGGCTGCTGTGGCCTTCTGGCTGAGCCGTAAGTACGGCGTGGCACCCGAGCCGCTGAGCGTGCTGGTGGCGGAAGCCTTCGAGATCGGCCAGAAGGCCAAGCTCGACCCCACACTCATCCTGGCCATCATGGCGATCGAATCCGGTTTCAACCCGTTCGCCCAAAGCCCGGTGGGCGCGCAGGGCCTGATGCAGGTGATGACCAAGATCCATCACGACAAATACGAAAACTTCGGCGGCAAGCTGGCCGCCTTCGACCCGGTGACCAACCTGCGTGTCGGCGTCAAGGTGCTGCAGGAATGCATCGCCCGTGCCGGCTCGATCGAAGCCGGTCTGAAGTTCTACGTCGGTGCCGCCAACCTTGAAACCGACGGTGGGTATGCCGCCAAGGTCATGGCCGAACATGCGCGCTTGCAGGCGGTCGCCAATGGCCGGGCTCCCGCCTATGCGCCGGTCAGGCCGCCACTGGCCATTCCGGCCTCCATGCCGCTCAAAACCGAGAGCCCCGACCTGCCAGGCACCAACGCCGCCGAAAAGGTCGCCAGCCTGTCCCTGTCCTGAAGGGCATTGCCGCTGCCCTGCCCCGGGCAAAGCGCCGACTCCGCTACACTAAGGCGGTGCGCGACTGGCGATAGGCCGCCCTCTGATTACAGGGGCCAGGCTGACGTGGGATACCACTGGGAAGCGCACCGCTGGCTGTCAATCGGTGGCAGCAGCGTTCAGCCGTTCGCCTGGGCAGCCCTTGTTTCATGCACCCCGTGCCATGACAGGGACACGTCTTGAAGGACTGCCATGTATAGCCGAAACATTCTTGTAGAACAAGCCGACCCCGAACTGTGGGCTGCCATCGTCGCTGAAAACGCGCGCCAGGAGCACCACATCGAGCTGATCGCCAGCGAAAACTACGCCTCGCCCGCCGTGATGGCCGCGCAGGGCTCGCAGCTCACCAACAAATACGCCGAAGGTTACCCCGGCCGCCGCTACTACGGCGGGTGCGAACACGTGGACGTGGCCGAGCAACTGGCGATTGACCGCATCAAGCAGATCTTCGGCGCCGACGCCGCCAACGTGCAGCCGCATTGCGGCGCCTCTGCCAACGAAGCCGTCTTTTTGGCCTTCCTGAAGCCCGGCGACACCATCATGGGCATGAGTCTGGCCGAAGGCGGCCACCTGACCCACGGCATGGCGCTGAACATCAGCGGCAAATGGTTCAAGGTGGTGAGTTACGGCCTGAACGACAAGGAAGAAATCGACTACGACGCGATGGAGCGCAAAGCGCACGAGTCCAAACCCAAGCTGATCATTGCGGGTGCGTCTGCCTATTCGCTGGGCATTGATTTCGCGCGTTTTGCCAAAGTAGCCAAAGATGTAGGCGCGATTTTCATGGTGGACATGGCGCACTACGCCGGCCTGATCGCTGCGGGTGTGTACCCCAACCCGGTGCCGCATGCCGATGTGGTGACCTCGACCACACACAAGAGCCTGCGCGGACCGCGCGGCGGCATCATCCTGATGAAGGCCGAACACGAAAAGGCCATCAACAGCGCCATCTTCCCCGGCCTGCAAGGCGGCCCGCTGATGCATGTGATCGCGGCCAAGGCGGTGGCCTTCAAGGAAGCCATGGCACCGGAGTTCAAGACCTACCAGCAGCAGGTGCTGAAGAACGCACAGATCATGGCCGAAACGCTCACGCAGCGCGGCCTGCGCATCGTCAGCGGCCGCACCGAAAGCCACCTCATGCTGGTGGACCTGCGTGCCAAGGGAATCACCGGCAAGGAAGCCGAGGCCGTGCTGGGCGCCGCTCACATGACCACCAATAAAAACGCGATTCCCAACGACCCGGAAAAACCGATGGTCACCAGCGGCGTGCGCATCGGCACGCCAGCCATGACCACGCGCGGCTTCAAGGACGAGGAAGCACGCTTGACAGCCAACCTGGTTGCAGACGTGCTCGACAATCCGCGCGATGCGGCCAACATCGAGGCGGTGCGCGCCAAGGTCAATGCGCTGACGAGCCGATTCCCGGTGTACAAGTAATGGCCCCCACGGTCGCGCACTTTGTGTCGCTTCCTGCCCCCCGGGGGGGCCGCTGCGCCTGCGGCCCGGCAAAGCCGGTTCCGCGGCCCCTGCTTGCAAACAGACGTGCGTCTGCTTCTTGCATGGTCGTTGCATGAAATGCCCGTTTTGCGGCAACCTCGAAACCCAGGTCGTGGAAACCCGGGTATCGGAAGACGCAGACTTCATCCGCCGCCGCCGCCAGTGCGGCGCGTGTGAAAAACGTTTCACCACCTACGAGCGCCCCGACGTCAACTTTCCGGCCATTGTCAAAAAGGACGGCCGCCGCATCGAGTACAAACGCAGCAAGATCCTCGGCTCCATGAATCTGGCGCTGCGCAAGCGCCCGGTCAGCACCGAGCAGGTGGACTCAGCGATCGAGCGGATGGAGGAGAAGCTGCTGAACCTGGGCCTCAGGGAAGTCCCCTCGGCCCGCCTCGGCGAGCTCGTGATGCGCGAGCTGAAAAAACTCGACAAGGTGGCTTATGTGCGCTTTGCCAGCGTGTACCGAAGTTTTGAGGACATCGACGAGTTCAAGACGCTGGTGGATGAGGTGCGGCGGTAATCCGTCGCCTTGCATCCGACAGGAGGCAACGCGACCGCGATGGGCGGCACGGCAAGTGAGCGAAGCCTGCTTAAACTGTGACCATGGACACCACCCGACTTTGCTCGACCGCACGGCAGACGGGTTTCACGATTGTCGAACTGATGGTCACGATCGCAATAGCCGGTATTCTGTTGGCAATCGCCTTGCCCAATTTGCGCTCCTTTATTCTGAGCAACAGACTATCGACAGACGTCAACGGCTTCGTCGGATTGATCAATTATGCGCGTAGTGAAGCCATCGTACGAAATCAAGACGTGGTCATATGCCCTAAGTCAAACGGCGCCATCGGTTGTGTCGCTGACCAGTTTTGGGGCGAGTACGAGCTCCAGGCTTTTGTAGATATCAATGGAAACGGCCAGCGCAATGCGGCCGACATCCTGCTGAAAACCGTCCCTGCAACCGACGCTGCGGGCACCCAGAGAAGGTTAACGCGCAGTGCCGGGGTAGGTGTGATCAGATTCGGAGCTGCAGGTTTTTCCCAGACTGCCCATCGCTTTGATATTCACGCTGTTGGGGACGCACAATTTGAGCTGACTTATGGCCGGTCTGTGTGCATCAGCAGGCCGGGGCGGGCTCGCGTGACATCCAATGGCGGCGTTTGCAACTGACCCACCCATCATGAAGGCACTTTTAAAACGCTCACAGCTTCAAAGCCGGCCTACGCAGCTGGGCGCCACGCTCATAGAAGCCCTGGTGTCGATACTGCTTTTCTCGCTGGGGCTCTTGAGCCTGGCAGGCTTGCAGTTAAGCGCTTTGACGTTTCAAAAGTCTTCTTGGACCACCAATCGCATCGCAGAGGTGAATATTGACATAGGCGAGAGAATGCGAGCCAACCCTGACGGTGTGACCTTTGACCGCTACACGTACACGGCCAACTACGCCACTGCCAGCACCGCAACGCTCGCTACGAACAATTGCCGCACCTCTGGCGCCCAATGCAGCGGCGCCCAGATTGCAGACGATGACTTGTCTGCGTGGCTGCTGAAGGCGCAGACGACACTTCCGCAGGGTGCTGTTCGCCTGGAAGGTTCAGCCATCAATGGTTACACGGCAACCGTGATGTATCTAGACAAGGATTTCACTGATCCAACAGCAAACAACGCACTGCAGGCGTCCGCCGTTTGCACTGCGGCAAGTAACGGGATGGGTTGGCGAAACTGCTGCCCTGCAGCTGCGGCTGTACCCATCGGGGTTCGGTGTTCACGATCGTTTATCCAGCCATTTGTACCCGAATGAAGTCAACTATGGATCACGTCTCAATTTCGCGCTTCCAGAATCGAAGCAAGGTCAGAGGCTTTTCACTGATCGAACTAATGGTCAGCGTAGCGATCGGCCTTCTGTTGGCGATAGCAGGGTCAGCAACTTATCTATATTCCAAGCAGAATTACAACGCGGTATCCGAGACTTCCCAAATGGAGGAAAACGGCCGATTCGCTTTGAACCTGCTGTCGCGTTATGTTCAAAGCGCCGGCTTTGTCATGCTCAACCCGCAGGCCACAGGAATTCAAGGGGCGCTGATCAACAAAATTCAGGGCTGCGATTTTGGCATGGTAAACGGACAGACTCCAGCATCGAGTGCCGACATCGCATGCAGAGCGGCCACGCCCGCTGGACAAAGACGCTCGGCTTCAATTTCCGTTTTTTCGGACACCGACGCCCCCAATGATGCCGGGGCGCTGTTTCAAGGCTTTAACTGTATAGGAAACAACCCCGTGGCCGTCGTACAGACAAGTGAGACCGGCACGTCGTTTACTTCCTTTGCGACTCGATCACATTTTTTCATCTCTTCTGCCAATGTCGTTACTCCGGCTGGAGTTACAACAATGGGGCAACTCAGTTGCATGGCCGATTCTTCTGCTGGGGGCGCGACCGCTTATGAAACCCAACCGCTCATACCAGGAATAGAACAGCTTGCCGTCAATTATCTTCTGCCCTCCAGCATGAGTCCTAACTCGGCTCAGGTTTCCAGCACAGCAGCGGCCATAACGACCGCTGCGCGCTGGGGAGAAGTCATGGCCTTGGAGTTGTGCGTGATGACCAAGTCGATTCAACCCGCAGCCAATGATACTGGCACCCAGTACACCGATTGCTACGGTACCCAGCTCATCAGTACCAATGCAGAGAGTTTTCGCACATTTCGGACGGTCGTGAACCTTCGTAACAGGACTCCCGTCTTATGAGCCTGAACTCTGCTTCTGCATCTTGCGCGGTCTCACCAACTGGGGGGTGGAAGGAGCGTGGAGTCTCTTTGGTGCTGGTCATGATTTTTTTGGTGATCCTCAGCGGTCTTGGTATCACCGCGATACAGACCTCGACATTCTCGGCCCGAATAGCCAGGAATGAGTCAGACCGCAACCTGGCTTTTCAGGCGGCAGAAGCTGCTCTCCGCGATGCAGAAAATGACATTTTCTATCGTCGATTCGATCAGACAGCATGCTCTGCCTCCACTGCTGGCTGCAGAGCTGAGCCCTTTGAAGGCTTGCTGAATTTCGACACCGCCTGCGTCGGTGGTCTTTGCGACACGGCCGGCGCCGCCGCAGGGACGGTATTCTGGGAGACAGCGGCCATCTGGGGTGCGGCCGGTGCCAGCGTGGCCTATGGCACGCACACTGGGGCGGCCGCGCTTCCGGTGGTGTTCAGGCAGCCCAGGTATCTTATTGAAGGTTTTCAGGTGGGCCTTGATGGAAGCACCGTTTACCGGGTCACAGCAGTGGGCTTCGGAGCAAATGAGTCATCGCAGATCATGCTGCAAACCGCAGTCAAACCATAGGACATGAGCATGGACGCATTCTCTTTTTTACGGCACACAACGCCTCGATCAAGCTTTTTTGGCCTGTTGAAGGGCCTGCTGCTTGTGGCCAGCGTACTGGCTGCCTTTGGCCTTCAGGCCATCAATCTGACCCCACTTCCGCCCTATCTGTCGGAGATCAAGGGTGCGCCCATGGTGATGATTAACCTGTCGCGCGATCACCAGCTTTTTTTTAAAGCCTACAACGAGTATTCGGATCTGGACGGCGACGGCATAGTCGATATTCAGTACAAACACTCGTACAAGTATTACGGCTACTTTGACAACCTGCGCTGTTACAGCTACAACACAACCGATAACCGGTACGTCCCCACCAGAGGCGTGGCCTCTGACGGTTATTGCAATTACGTCGGCGGCAGCGCTGAATGGAGTGGTAATTTTCTGAACTGGGGAACAATGACCCGCATGGATGTCGTTCGTCGCATCCTCTACGGGGGCTTTCGTAGCACCGACGACTCCATCGTCTCAGGCACGTCATTGACAGTGCTGGAGCGAGCTCACATCACTACTGACGCGCATGCTTTCGCCAAATATTACGCGGGGTCAGACATCAGCAAGTTGACACCTTTTGCAAGCACGGAGATCACACTGTGCAATGCATCCTTCAGCAATACGGCAACACCGAGTATTCTGGTCGCTAACGGAAATCACGCGCTCTGGGGTGCCAACGAGCGCTGGCAATGTTATTGGAGCGAAGACAAATCTGCCTCCAACGGCAACAATGCAGCGGTCACAGGGTTGGCAGCCTCCAGCTCCAACCCCTCGCGAGCCAGTACCGGCCTTGGCACCGGCTTTGCCAAAGGCAGCTACACGGCCAGGGTCGAGGTCTGCAAAAGCGGGCTTGCAGGTGGATTCACGGATGATGAAAAAGCCCGTTGCAAGCTCTACCCCCTTGGTAACTACAAACCTGTGGGACTGCTGCAAAGGTATGGCGAGCGAAACGAGGCCGCGTTTGGGCTGATGACCGGCACCTATGATAAAAACATATCCGGCGGGGTACTGCGCAAAAATGTTGCTTCTTTTACGGACGAAGTCGACGTTGACGATGGCCAGTTCAAGAACGTCAGCGGCATTGTTTCCAATCTCAACAAACTCAGAATCTTCAGCTACAACTACAGCGACGGCACCCACCAAGGGCTTTCGGGAAAGTGCAATTACCAGCAGATCGGACTTATTGATGGCGAATGCTCCAGCTGGGGCAACCCCGTCGGAGAAATCTATCTGGAGTCGCTGCGCTATCTTGCTGGCAAATCGCCAAGCTCTGCTTTTGTCTCAGCCACGCCTACAAACGACTCCAGCCTCGGCCTTACCGTAACCGCATGGTCGGACCCCTTCGCAGCATCTACTGTAGCGGCCTTTGGCGACAGGGCCTGCCGTCGCTCCAGCATCGTCAATTTCAATGCAAGCGTCACCTCTTTCGATAACGATCAATGGAGTGGTGCCGTGGATATTGCTGGCTTCTCCACCACGCTCCTTGATAGCTACACCAACCAGATCGGAGCTGCTGAGGGACTCTATGCAACGGGCAAAAGCTGGGCAATCGGCAGAAATGGTGTTAACAACGACGGCTATTGCAGCGACAAAACGTTGACGGCGACGGGTACGACTACTTTGGCCAACGCCACAGGAGTGTGTCCGGAAGCGCCTACCCAGTACGGGGGCTACAAAATGGCAGGCGCGGCACTGTATGCGCACACGACAGCCATCAGAACTGACATTCCTGTTCTGGGAAACAACACGCGCGCGTTTAAAGTTGACACTTACAGCGTCGCACTGGCAACTGGCACACCACGTATTCAGATTCCCGTCCCCGGCCAGCCTGGAAAGTTTGTGTTCATCTCACCTGCGTACCGCCTCAAGCATCCTACCAACGGTGAAGGTGGTGGTACCCTGGTTGATTTTAAAGTCATCTCCCAGACACCCACCGCAGGAAAGTTTTTGCTTAACTGGGAGGACTCCGAACAAGGCGGCGACTTTGACCAGGACGTGCTGGGCATTCTTGAGTACTCGGTCACCGGCACAACGGTGAGCGTCACAACCCGCGTCATCGCCGAAGCCACTAATGAGCCACAGGGTTTTGGCTACGCGATCAGCGGCAGCGACGGGAAAGACGGCGTTCACTTTCACTCGGGCATTGAAGGTTTCAACCATACCGACCCGCGTAACATCACCGTCACGCCTACCACCAAAGTCAATGCCAGCGGAGGCTGCAACAACTGTCAGGTGAACGACCCTGCTACAACGGCAAGCTACGTCATGAAAGGAGTGACCGGAGACGTGCTTCGTGATCCCCTCTGGTATGCCGCCAAATATGGTGGATTTGACCGAGACAGAGTAACTGGTAACTACGTGCTCGGTACGGCCTTGCCTACCACTGCCTGGGACACCAAAAAGGCTGACGGATCGGGCGGCACCGATGGGATTCCGGATAATTATTTCTATGCAATCAACCCCGCAGAACTTGAACGCTCCCTGGAGCAGGTTTTCTCCACAATTCTTAAATCGGGTGGTGCAGCGCCAGCGGCAGCCACCTCATCGCGAACCCAAATCGCTAACTACGTCTATGTAAGTACACACAGCATCAAAGCGGCCGGCGGCGGGGCTGACGCAGATGCCAGTGGTGAATTTCTTCGCTACAGCTTTCAGTCGAATGGCGAGGTAGCCACCACTCCTGACTGGGACGCAGGTACCAAACTGACCATACAAAACTGGGATACTGGCAGGAATATTTTAAGCCTGTCGAGCGCAGGACCGATCCCTTTCCGATGGGGCAACCTCGACGCAGCACAACAAACAGCCTTGAGGAAAAACCCGCAAACCAACGCGAACGACTCTGTTGCCACTGGACAGAATCGGCTGAACTGGCTGCGCGGCGACAACACCAACGAAACCGCAAGTGGTGGCCTGCGTGCGCGACCAAAGACCAAACTGGGCGCTATTATCAACTCAACACCTTGGTACATTGGCCGCCCCTCCGCCGGATACAGCAACTCGCAGTATGGGGGTGGATACTCGGCCTTTGTGAGCGGCAACAGCACCACCAATGCCGTTTTTGTCGCAGCCAACGACGGTATGCTCCATGCTTTTGATGGCGCAAGTGGCAACGAGTTGTTTGCTTACGTTCCTCGCGCTTTCTACACCACAACCGCAGCAGCACCGTACTCAAAACTGAGCTACATCACCGCTAAAGACTATGCACTCAATTCGGGAATTGCTGGTGTCAACGCTGATGGCAGCGTTATGGCCGCCGACATGAAGGTAGGTGGTGCCTGGGGAACCTATCTTTTTGGCTCGTTTGGACGCGGGGCGCGGGGCGTCTACGCACTTAACGTCACTAAACCACAAAATGTGGTGGAGTCCGGTGCGGCCTCTGTCGTCAAGTGGGAATTCACCGAGGCGAGCGACCCGGACATGGGCTATGTCCTAGGCCGGACCAATACCCGCAACAATGGGCAACCTACGCAGACAGGTTACATGGCCAACGGAAAATGGGCGGCTATTTACGGAAACGGCTACAACAGCGCCTCGGGCAAGGCGGCGCTGTTTATCCTGTTTGCGGACGGTCCGGCGAGTGCTAGCGCAACCACTTGGACATCCGGTACGCACTACATAAAGATTCCAGTAGGCGCGGCCGGAGACGGACCCAATAACGGGTTGGCGGCGCCAACCGCCATCGACACTGACAGCGATGGGAAAATTGATCGCATCTACGCGGGAGACCTCAAGGGCAATGTCTGGAAGTTTGACGTGAGCAATGTCAACCCTGCCCTCTGGAAAGTTTCCACGGTTAACAGCGTGCCTGCGCCTATCCCCCTCTATCAAGCGAAAACGACCATCGCCGGCCCCACGATTATTGCGCAGCCAATTACCACCGCCATTCAAGTCTTTGCTCATCCGGACAGTGGGCTGCAGCTAGTTTTTGGCACAGGTAAATCACTGGAATCAACCGACTATCCGATGTCGCAGGTATTTACCAACACGATTTACGGACTTCGAGATCCCCCAGGAAGTACAGCAGCTATCACCACCGGGCTGACGGATCTGGTCGCGCATACAGCCTCCTTCCAGGGAGACTTTCGTTACGTGACCAAAGAGACTGTCGACTACACGACGAAGAAGGGCTGGTATTTGAACTTGCCAGACTCCTCGGAAAGTGTAATTTTCAATCCGCTGGCGGAAGATGCCAGAAGGATATTAGTCAGGTCCGTGGCTCCAGAAGGTACCAGCGACGGCTGTCGGGTTGACACCAACGCCTACGACATGACACTCGACACCATCAGCGGCAACGCTATTGCGCGAGCAGTGCCAGGTGCACCGGTTATCACTGGCTACGGTGCAGTCGGAAAAAAATCACTCAACAGCTTTGAGTTCTCTCGTAATGGCGCGCCGGTGAAAGGAAAAACCGGGAAGATCAGCGACGTCGCCTGTGTGGCCGGCAGCTCTGTCAACTGTAAATGCAACCCCGCCAAGCCAACCCAGTGTGTGCTGGATGATGGTACGAAACCCTTCTGCCCTGAATGGGACACCAGCGCTTGCTTGGCTCTTTGTTCGTATCGAACTAACGCAGCGCTGGGAAATGGGGGAGTTTCTTCGGATGAAAAACTCGGCGCCTGCACCAATGGACGACTTACATGGCGAGAAATTCTGAGAAACCGGTAGCCAAACAGGAGTAAGCGGATATGCGCATATCTAGGAATAATGCCGGGTTTACATTAATTGAACTCATGATCGTTGTCGCCGTCATTGGCATACTCGCATCTATTGCGCTACCGGCGTATCAGGACTCTATAAAGCGCGGCAAGCGGGCCGAAGCCAGGGCTGAAATGCTGAAGGCCGAGGGGTGGCTTGAAAGGTTTTATACCGAAAACAACAGATACTCCAACAATGCAGCAGACGATGCCAACACTGCGTTCGCTACCCGATTTACAGTGATCCCCAGCAGTGGCGGGCCAGTCAACTACAACGTCGCCTTGGTGGTGGACAGAACCACCTACACCGTCACTGCGACACCGGCGGGATCCATGGTGGGAGATGTCTGTGGTTCTTACACCAAGACCAATGTTGGAACATTGGCCTCTACCGCGAACAACCCTTCTGTTTGCTTGAAGTGAGCCACCGAGGGTTTCAGAGGGTAGGAAAATCTCCACGCTTTTCAGATTGGCACGTTGGATACCACTTACTTGCCCATTGGCGACGAACGTCGCGATTAGACTAGGGAGATGACGCGCAAATTTCTCGACCTGTTGCTGTCTCTGGCTGGGAACGCTAGAGTCCAATGTCCACCCAATCCAGCTGTGGGGTGTGTCATCGCAGACGCGACAGGCGTTGTGATTGGCCAAGGCCACACCCAGCGCGCAGGTGGTCCCCACGCCGAAATCATGGCCCTGCACGATGCGGCGGCTCAGGGGTATTCGGTGGTGGGAGCCACAGCCTGGGTCACCCTGGAACCCTGTTCCCATCACGGGCGCACGGGTCCATGCTGCGACACATTGATAGCCGCTGGCATCAAAAAAGTCGTGGCATCGATCGCCGACCCGAACCCCCTGGTTTCTGGACAGGGCTTTGCGCGGCTGCGTGCGGCCGGCATTGAAGTCGAAGTCGGTCCCGGCGCGGAAGAGTCGCGTGAACTGAACATCGGGTTTTTCAGCCGAATGATCCGCAAGACGCCCTGGGTGCGCATGAAAGTCGCCGCCTCGCTGGACGGCAAGACCGCGCTGGACAATGGGGCCAGCCAGTGGATCACGTCCGATGCGGCCCGCACCGACGGCCATGCGTGGCGGGCCCGCTCTTGCGCTGTGCTGACCGGCATAGGCACGGTGCTGCAGGACAACCCGCGGCTCGACGTGCGGCTGGTGGACACGCCGCGCCAGCCGCATCTGGTGGTGGTGGACAGCCGGCTGGAAACGCCGCTGGATGCGCATCTTTTCATCCCCGGCCGAACTCTCTACATCTACGCGGCCGAGCCCAACGATGCAAAAAGGGCAGCGCTGGAGGCGCGCGGTGCCACCGTGATCTACCAGCCCGACGCCAAGGGCAAGGTGGACCTGACCGCCATGCTGCGCGACCTGGCCAGCCGCGAAATCAATGAACTTCACGTGGAAGCCGGGCACAAGCTCAATGGCTCGCTGATCCGCGAGGGCCTGGTGGACGAGTTTGTGGTGTACCTGGCGCCCAAATGGATTGGCCAGGGGGCGGGCATGGCCAGTTTTGGGCCGATCACAGCGCTGTCACAGGCTATGCAGCTGGAATTTCGTTCCACCGAACGCATCGGGCCGGACCTGCGCATCGTGGCCAGGGGCCAGGGTCGCGACCAGTTTTAAGCCCTGATTGTCAAGCCCGGATGCCGGCCGCGCGATGGGCAACGGCAATCTCTGCGAAAATACGGCCATGTTTACCGGAATCATCACCGGCGTGGGGCGCATCGTCGCTGTCCACCGCCTGGGCAGCTCTTTGGACCACGGCAATCGCCTCACGCTAGAGGCGCCGCCCGGTTACCTCGACGACGTGGGCCTGGGCGACAGCATCGCACTCAACGGTGCCTGCATGACCGTGACCGAGCTGGACAGCGCCAACGAGCAGTTTGTGATTGAAATGTCAGCCGAGTCGCTGGCCAAAACCAGCGGTTTGACACAGCCGGGCCCCGTTAATCTTGAAAAAGCCCTGCGCGCCCATGACCGCCTCGGCGGTCATATCGTGGCCGGCCATGTGGACGGCATCGGGCTTGTCACGCATTTCGCACAGGTCGGTGAAAGTTGGGAGCTGCGCATCCTGGCCCCGCGCGAGCTGGGAAAATACCTCGCCTACAAGGGCTCCATCACCGTCAACGGCGTGAGCCTGACCGTCAACCGGATCGCCGACCTGGACACGCCGCAGCCCGGCTGCGAAGTCAGCATCAACCTGATTTCGCACACGGTACTCAACACCACCCTGATGCACCTGCGGCCGCAGTCTCAGGTGAACCTTGAAATTGACCTGATCGCGCGGTATGTCGAGCGGATGCTCGAAAACGGAAAGAACTCCTGAACCATGACGACTGCCATCTCCCCTGTTGAAGACATCGTGGCCGACATGCGCGCCGGCCGCATGGTCATCCTGGTCGATGAAGAAGACCGTGAAAACGAAGGTGACCTGGTGCTGGCCGCCGACCACGTGAGCGCCGAAACCATCAACTTCATGGCGCGTTACGGCCGTGGTCTGATCTGCCTGACGCTGACACGGGAACGCTGCGAATTGCTGCAGTTGCCGCCCATGGTGGCGCGCAACGGGACCAAGATGGGAACCGCCTTCACCGTATCGATCGAAGCGGCCGAGGGGGTCACCACCGGAATCTCCGCAGCGGACCGGGCGCGCACCGTGCAGGCCGCCGTCGCCAAAAATGCGAGTGTCAGCGACCTGGTTCAGCCAGGTCACATCTTCCCGCTGCAGGCCGTCGATGGCGGCGTGCTGATGCGTGCCGGCCACACCGAGGCCGGCTGCGACCTGGCCGGCATGGCGGGCTGCTCCCCGTCCGCCGTGATCTGCGAGATCATGAAGGACGACGGCACCATGGCGCGGCTGCCGGACCTGCATGCCTTTGCCTCGGAGCATGGGCTCAAAATAGGCACGATTGCCGACCTGATCGAGCACCGCAGCCGCCACGACTCGCTGATCGAGAAAATCGGCGAGCGCAGCATCCAGACCGCTTCTGGCGAATTCACGGCGCACGCCTTCAAGGACAAGCCCAGCCAGGGCTTGCACCTGGCGCTGGTCAAGGGACAATGGTCTGCCGATGAAATCGTGGCCGCGCGCGTGCATGAGCCGCTGTCGGTTCTGGATGCGCTCGAAACCGGCCGGTCCATGCACTCCTGGAGCCTGGACCAGAGCCTGGCGCATGTCGCCAAGGAAGGCAAAGGCGTGGTAGTCCTGCTCAATTGTGGTGAAAGCGCGGCGCAGCTGCTGGCGCAGTTTGAAGGCACGGCCCGCGCCAGCCAGGCACCAGAGCGCGGCCGCATGGACCTGCGCACCTACGGGGTGGGCGCGCAAGTCCTGCGCGCGTGCGGGGTACACAAAATGAAGCTTATGGGCAATCCACGCCGCATGCCCAGCATGACGGGTTACGGCCTTGAAATCACCGGCTACATTGCCAAAAACAAAAAGGATTGAGACGTGTTCGGAGCAGAAAAAGGCAGTGCTGACAAATTGGTCGGCAAAAAACTCTCGATTGGCATTGTCCAGGCGCGGTTCAACGAAAGCATCACCAATGCCCTGGCGCAGGCTTGCTGGCAGGAATTGCTGGCACTTGGCGTGGATGAAAAAAACATCTACCACGTCAAGGTTCCGGGCGCGCTGGAAATCCCTTCGGCACTGCAGGCCCTGGCCGAGCGGGACCAGTACGACGCATTGATCGCGCTGGGCTGCATCATCCGCGGTGAGACCTACCACTTCGAACTGGTTGCCAACGAAAGCGCCGCCTCCGTCAGCCGGTTGGCGCTGGACTACCAGTTGCCCATCGCCAACGCGATTCTCACAGTGGAAAACATCGCGCAGGCCGAGGCGCGCCAGATTGACAAGGGCCGTGACGCGGCAAGGGTGGCCGTGGAAATGGCCAACCTGCTCAACGAACTTGCCTGACCACGCTGCAACCCATTAAAAGTGCGCATGCCCGACACCCCCGTTACCAAACCCAAACGCCCGCCGCAAACCCGGACTGGCCTGACCGACACCGGCGTGAAAAAGGCGGCAGACAAATCGGCCCGCACGCGCGCGCGTGAATTTGCGTTGCAGGCGCTGTACCAGCACCTGGTGGGCCGCAACGAAGCGACATCGATTGACGCCTTCACGCGCGACCTGGTCGGCTTTCACAAGGCGGACTCCGCGCACTACGACGCGCTGCTGCATGGCTGCATCGCCGAAGCCGCCGCGCTCGATGAAAGCGTAACGCCGCTACTGGACCGCAAGATGGCGGAGATATCGCCGGTCGAGCATGCCGTGTTGTGGATAGGTGCCTATGAGTTCAAGCATTGCCTCGATGTGCCCTATCGTGTTGTCATCAACGAATGCATCGAGCTGGCCAAGGCCTTCGGCGGCACCGACGGCCACAAGTATGTCAATGGCGTGCTGCACAAACTGGCACCCGGCTTTCGCGCCGCTGAAGTCGCCGCCGACAAAAAAACCTGAAGGCACAGCATGAAGCCCATGCGCATCGCCCGGCGTGCACAGCGCATCGAACCCTTTTACGTGATGGAAGTTGCCAAGGCGGCGGCTACCATGGCCAGGCAGGTCGCCCACACCGACCAACCAATGATCTTCCTGAACATCGGCGAGCCGGACTTCACCGCGCCGCCGCTGGTGCAACAGGCTGCCGCACGCGCCATCCACGATGGCAACACCCAGTACACCCAGGCCACGGGGCTGCAGCCGCTGCGCGAACGCATCAGCGGCTGGTACGCCACCCGCTTTCAGGCGGACGTCGCACCCGGCCGCATCATCGTCACGGCCGGCGCGTCCGCAGCCCTGCAACTGGCCTGCCTGGCGCTGATCGAAGCCGGCGACGAGATATTGATGCCGGACCCCAGTTACCCCTGCAACCGGCACTTTGTCAGTGCCGCCGAAGGCAACGCCGTGCTGGTGCCGACCACGGCCGAAGAACGCTTTCAGCTCAGCGCCGCCAAGGTGCAGGCCGCGTGGACCGACAAAACCCGCGGTGTGTTGCTGGCCTCGCCCTCCAACCCCACCGGCACCTCGATTGCACCGGAGGAATTGCGGCGCATCCACGAGTTTGCACACAGCCGCGGCGGCATCACGCTGATCGACGAAATCTACCTGGGCCTGAGTTACGAAGAACGCTTCGGCCACACCGCGCTGGCCATGACCGACGGCCTGGGCGAGAGCATCATCAGCATCAACAGCTTCAGCAAATACTTCAACATGACCGGCTGGCGACTGGGCTGGCTGGTGGTGCCCGAAGAGCTCGCGCCCGTGATCGAGCGCATCGCGCAAAACCTGTTCATTTGCCCGAGCACCGTCGCGCAGCACGCAGCGCTCGCCTGTTTCGAGGCCGACAGTCTGGCCGAGTACGAGCGGCGTCGCGCCGAATTCAAGGCCAGACGAGACTATTTCATCCCTGAGCTCAACCGCCTGGGCCTGAAGGTGCCGGTGATGCCGGACGGTGCTTTTTATGCGTACGCCGACTGCACGGATGCTGCCGCCCGGCTGGGGGTGCCCGGCAGCTGGGACTTCGCTTTCGAGCTCATGAAGCGCGCCCATCTGGCGGTCACGCCTGGCCGGGATTTCGGCACCGATGCACCGGAGCGCTACATCCGCTTTTCGACCGCGAATTCCATGGCGCAGTTGCAGGAAGCCGTGGCGCGGCTCAGGGACGTCCTGGCATGAAGTCCGGCCAATTTTCCGCCGGGCCGCCCCAAGGACCATTAGCCCCTCTTCCCCGTGAAAGGGGCAGCGTATCGCCGAAGGCTGACGAAGTGAAAAGCGCGGGGACCATCTTCCAGTGGCCGCTGCGCGTGTACTGGGAGGACACCGACGCCGGCGGCATTGTCTTCTACGCCAACTACCTGAAGTTTTTTGAACGATCGCGCACCGAGTGGCTCAGATCACTGGGCATTGAACAGCAGCGCGTGCGCGAAAGCACCGGCGGCATGTTTGTGGTCACCGAGACCCGCCTGCGTTACCTGCGCCCGGCGCGCCTCGATGACGCACTGACTGTTACCGCACGACTGATAGAAAAAGGCCGTGCGTCCTTGATAATCGGGCAGAGTGCGCTATTAAAATCAGAGCGCGGATCGCTATTGTTGTGCGAGGGCACGATACGCATCGGCTGGGTCGACGCCGCCAGCCTGAAGCCTGCAAGAATTCCCGCTTCCCTCCTTGACCGTCTGGAAACCACAACATGAATCAGGATTTATCCATCGTCAACCTCCTCCTCAACGCCAGCTGGGTGGTCCAGGGCGTGGTGGCCCTGCTGGTCGGGGTGTCGATTGCGAGCTGGGCCGCGATCTTCCGCAAGATCATTTCGCTCAAACGCGTGCAGTCGCTCAATGA
>Ga0105046_10003728_pt1 | contig 24201 bp, 18 predicted proteins | sample MAT03_FD_78385 | JGI IMG/M metagenome (GOLD analysis project Ga0105046, IMG submission 78385) | Freshwater microbial communities from Lake Fryxell liftoff mats and glacier meltwater in Antarctica - MAT-03 (megahit assembly) | ecosystem: Environmental > Aquatic > Freshwater > Ice > Liftoff...
CGCGACCCAAACCCGTTGCCGCATCGCACGCTCCATAATTCTATTCGCGCAATCATACACGCCGAGTCATACCTCGGTCTACGGACGACTGACAGATGGGGGTGCAACCTCATCCCCCAAATGGGTAGGTATCCCCTACCCTAGCGACGGAAGGAGACAACGCCAAAATATGCGAAAATGACATCATCTCATCACATAAGGAATTACCCCAATGTCGAACTCACTTCAAGATTTCAGCGACGGACTAGCCGATGCCGTGGCAGTTGCCAGCCAAAACACCGTCCGCGTCGAGGCGCGTCGCCGTATGTCTGCCAGCGGTATCGTCTGGGAAGGCGGCCTCATCATCACAGCACACCATGTCGTCGAAAAAAGCGAAGGCATCAAAGTCGGCTTGCCTGACGGCAGCACGGTTGAAGCTACACTGGTCGGGCGTGACCCGTCCACCGACCTCGCTGTCCTACGTGTTGAGACCAACCTGACCGGGTTTCAGGTGGCCGAGGGCGAGGCGCGAGTCGGTCATTTGGTGATTGCGGTAGGCCGCCCCGGTAACGATGTGCAAGCCTCATTGGGCATTGTCAACACGCACGTCCACATTCGCCAAGAAACGGCGTTGCAGACCGATGTCGTGATGTATCCCGGTTTCAGCGGCGGCCCGTTGATTGATGCGTCTGGTCGTTTGTTGGGGATGAACACCTCAGCGATGAGCAACGGCAGTCTGACCCTCCCAGTTGCCATTTTGCGCCGTGTGGCCGGTCAAATCACGGAACACGGCAAGGTCAAGCGCGGCTTTATCGGCGTCAGCCTTCAGCCGGTACGTTTGAACGACTCCATTAGTGCGCTCGCAGGCCAATCCAAAGGTCTGCTCATCGTCGGCACGGAACAAGACGGCCCAGCAGATAAGGCCGGTTTGTTTCAAGGCGACATCGTGGTTACGTTCGACTCGCTCAAGGTCGTCCATCTGGAAGAACTCTTGGGGATGCTGAATGGTGAGCGGGTGGGCAGACCCGTCCCCGTTCAGATTGTGCGCGGCGGCCAACTGCATGTGGTCACGGTCACGGTAGGCGAACGCGACTAAGCGCGTGAGTGGTGCGCGGTGGGCAGACCACGCACCGCTCAGATAAGCACATCGTCAAGGGTAGGCCGGTGAGTAGTACCGACCTACCCTTTTTTTGCTTCAATCACTCCCTACGGCCTATACTTTAATCTATGGGCGGGTTTGCTCAATAGGCAAAGATAAGGACATAGGCGATGTCAGACCTCGCAAAGCGCGATACTAATGCTTATTGGGCGGTGGTTTTCAGCACGCCATCACGCCCAGAAGCGCATATCATTGTCGGACGCCTCGAAAATGAGGGGATTCCGGCCATCATCCATTCTGAGGTCGGGCGCGACGCGCTGGGCATCCATATTGGCCGGTTTGGTGAGATTCAAGTTCTGGTTGACGAGTCTCAGGCTCATGACGCCCGGATGATCCTCGATTTCGTTTTTGTCGAAACGTATGAACAAGATACGATGGAACTCCAAGCCCTAGACGATGGTCTGGCGTGGGATGAAAACGATTTCGAGGACGCCACTGGGCTTCCCGCCGATGACGACCATGATGCGGACGTCAAAGTATGATCAACATGACGCTCACTGCGGTTCCGGGAATCCGAGTCGGCCACGCTACAGACCTGACGGGTATCACTGGCTGTACCGTAATTTTGTGCCCGCCGGGGACTGTTGGCGGGGTTGACCAGCGCGGCGGCGCGCCCGGCACACGCGAGACAGACCTACTCCGCCCCGGTCATCTGGTCAATGAAGTGACCGCGGTGGTCTTATCCGGCGGTAGCGCATTCGGCCTCGCCAGCGCCGACGGCGTAATGCGCTGGTGCGAGGCACATGGTTTTGGCTATAAATCCCGTTCCGGCATGATCGTCCCTATCGTCCCCGCCGCCATCCTCAATGACCTCGGCATCGGCGAGTCGGGCATCCGCCCCGACGCAGCGATGGGCATGGCCGCTTGTGACACGGCCAGTGATGCGCCCGTGATAGAAGGCTGCATTGGCGCGGGGACGGGCTGCCGAATCGCAGGCGGGCGCGGCAACACTTGGGCGACCAAAGGCGGACTCGGCAGCGTAGCCATAGACCTCGGCAACGGGTTAATTGTGGCCGCGCTGGTGGCCGTCAACGCCGTGGGCGATATATTGGATGAATCGGGGCAGATTATGGCAGGTTTGCGCGCTGATGAGGACAAACCCGGTTTTGCTGATATGATGCTGGCCTTCCGTCAGATGTTCAGCGCGCCGCCCGCCGCACAAGGCGAAAATACGGTGATTGGCGTGGTTGCCACCAACGCCAAACTCAGCAAAGAAGATGTCAACAAAGTCGCCCAGATGGCCCACGACGGACTCGCCCGTGCAGTAAAACCAGCGCATACCCTGTATGATGGAGATACGATTTTTAGCCTTGCCACCGGCCAAATCACCGCCGATGTTAATTTGGTTGGGGCATACGCGGCGGAGGCGTTCGAACAGGCCATCCGGCGCGGAGTGCGTGCAGCAGTCAGTTTGGGCGGCGCACGCGCATGGCGCGATTAGGCTCTTAACATTCGTCTGTCGAAGTTTAACCGTCCTTTATTGTGGGTATCCGATAATGTTAAGAGCGTCGAAAATCTCGAGGAAAACTATGCCAAAAGTATTGGTCGTCGAAGACGATGAGGCATTGCTGCATAATCTTGCCACTAATTTACGCGGTGAGGGATTTAGCGTTACCACTGCCATAGATGGGCAAGCCGGGTTAGAAAAAATCCGCGCAGAGACGCCAGACCTGATCATCCTAGACATTATGTTGCCTAAACTGGACGGCCTGACCATCTGCCGGATGGTGCGCCACGACTCGTCCATCGCGCACATCCCTATCATTATGATTACGGCTCGTGGCACGGAGATTGATAAAATCGTCGGCCTCGAAAGCGGCGCAGATGATTATGTGGTCAAGCCGTTTGGCCTCGGTGAAATGCTCGCCCGCGTGCGCGCCGTCATGCGCCGTGCGCCGGGTCAATTGGTCGTGCAACAAGACGAACTCATCAGCAATGATCTCCGCCTGAATTTGACCGGGCGGCGCGTGTTTAAAGGTGATGACGAGGTAAAACTCAGCAATAAAGAGTTCGACCTGCTCACCGAACTCATGCGGAATAAGAGCGCCGTCCTCAGTCGTGACTTGATTCTGACTAAGGTCTGGGGTTACGATTACTTTGTCGATAAGCGCACCGTGGATGTCCACATCCGCTGGCTACGCGAGAAATTGGAAGATGACCCATCCGACCCCCGCCGTATCGTCACAGTACGCGGCGTCGGCTATCGGTTTGAGGGGTAAAACACCCACTCCATGGGGGAGTCTATGCTAGAATTTTTGATATTGGCGCTCGGCCTAGCTGTCGGCGCGCTCTGGTTTCGCTATCGTACTGCCCGCCAAGCGTTGATTTCATCGCAGGATGTTTCGTCGCGCCTACGCGGAGACCTTAACCAACGTCAAACGATGGTCAATGAATTAGAATCGGCCATCCGCGCCCGTGATGCCGCCATCAAAGAGCTACAATCCACGTTAAGCGCCGTCAACAATGCTGCCGCCAACCCGCGCCAGCCACCGCCATCTGAATTGGTGCGCGACTTAACGACCCGTGCCGACCTCTTAGCGAGTCTGGGCGACACCACCGAAGACGCGCTGTTGGTGTTGGACAAAGACCTACGTGTATTGACCCAAAATGCTGCCGCACACGAGCGTTTCCCAAAATTGACCACCGGCGTCCGCCTGAACGAGATCACCGACTCCCCCGCCCTACTCTCATTGGTCGAGAACACCGTGGCGTATGGGGATGATGAAATCGAAGAACAAATCATCATAGGCGATCACACACTGCTGGTGCGTGTGCGTTGCGTCAAGCACGACGGGCGCGATTTGCTGGCTTTGGGGCTGCAAAATATCAGCCAACTGGTCAAGTTAAATCGGGCGCGGCGCGATATGGTCGCCAACATCTCGCATGAACTGCGCCACCCCATCGCCAATATCCGCCTGATCATTGACGGCCTATTTCATGACCAAGACAAGCCTAAGCGCAAAAACACCATCAGCAGCATCAAGCAAATCGCGCACGAAACCGACTTGCTGCTCTGGTTGGTACAGTCGATGGCCGACCTCTCGATGATCGAATCCGGTCAGGCGATTGTGCGTATGATTGAGGTCAACTTAGCCGAACTGGTCGAGATGTCGCTTGACCGCTTTAACAGCCAAGCCGAGCGCAAGAAATTGGCCGTCGCCCGCAATATCCCGACCAAGCTGCGCGTGCTGTGTGATCGTGACTTGGCGGTGCGCGTCATCATCAACCTGCTGCACAACGCCATAAAATGGACGCCAGACACCGGCTCAATCACCATCACCGCCACCACTGAAGGCGAAGAAGTCGTCATCAGCGTGCTAGACAGCGGCCCCGGCGTGCCGTCGGATCAAGTCGAGCGCGTTTTCGAGCGATTCTATCAGGTAGACCCGGCGCGCTCAGGCCGTGAGGGGACGGGGCTTGGCCTCGCCATCTGCAAACACATTGTTGAAGCCCACGGTGGGCGCATCTGGGCGGAGGGCAATGACCTCGGCGCGGGCGGGCGCTTCCGGTTTACCTTGCTCAATGCCGACGGCATGTCCTCGCCCGAATTGAACAGTAGCAAAGCCAACGGCAATTAAGCCGCGATTCTAATAGAATTCCCATCACTGGCCTAAACCAGTTGGGTGTAGAATTGTCGTTCGGCAAAATCACAAACGCACCACCCCCGCCTATCCTAAATGGACTGGCGCGTTTGCGTTGCCTCACGCCCGTCCCTAGCCAACCAAGGGAACGCCAACCATGCACCTGATCGGCCTCATTGACAACCTGATTGCCCAGTCCGAATTTCAAGACCGTGTGGCTGCGCTCTCTGACCACACGCCGTGGCAAATCGTCCGTTCAGCCCGCCCGTTCGTCACCGCCGCCCTAGCACGGACGTGGGACGGTCCGATCATCTATATCACGGCGCGCATCAAGCGAGCGTTTGACGTGACTGGGCAGCTTCCAGTCTGGCTGGGTGAAGACGCGCCGGTCTACCGGTTTGGCGAACCCGCGCCACAATTTTATGAGCGTGCGCCGTGGGGTGAGAGCGCCATTCGCTCGCGGGTTGAGGCGCTGCACGCGCTGACCGAATCCGACGAGTCGCATACCCAGCCGGTAATTGTGACCTCGGCGCGTGCGCTACTTCAGCGCACACTGCCCTATCAACAATTCAAGGCTGCCACCGTGCGCCTGAAAGTCAAGCAACGTAGCGGCGTCGAGAAGTTGGTCGCTCGCTGGGTCGCCCTCGGCTATGAACCGTCCACGATCGTGACCGAACAAGGCCAGTTCAGTCGGCGCGGCGGAGTCTTAGATATTTTCCCATTGTCTTCGCTGACGCCCATCCGCATTGAATTTTGGGACGACGAAATCGACAGCATCCGCCGATTCGATACATCTACCCAGCGCACACTAGAACGGATAGACGAGATCGTGATCCCGCCAGCGCGGGAAGCCTTCCCAGAAACCGCGCCCGCCATCGCTAAAGCCCTCGCGCCGTGGTTTGATACGCTCAACCCCGAAACCGACCTCGCCCAAGACCGCAACCGCTTGGCATCCGGCGTACCCTTCTCGACGCTGGAACATTATCTGCCTTACCTGACCCATGCCCCGACCAGCTTGTTGAGCTACGCGCCGACCAACACGCTTGTCATCGTTGAGGATGCCGAGGAATTTAACGCTGTCCTCAAAGAACTCATCACCCACGCAGCAGATAACCGCGATAAAGCCGTCCTCGCCAATCACCTCCCCGTTGATTTCCCGCAACCGCACTTGCCGATTACGACTCTGGACGACCTGTTAGGCTCGTTTACCGTCGTCCGTCTGACCAATTCTGGTGAAGATATTTCGCCGTGGTTTTCGCCCGGTCAGCGTTTCGGCGGACAACTCAAAACGGCCATGTCCGCGATGCGCGCTCATCTGCGCGGCGGCGGGCGGGCGGTCTTGGTCAGTCAACAAAGCGCCCGCCTGACCGAAGTCTGGTATCAACAAGGCGTCGATGAACGTCTGCCAATGCTCAACGATTTACCCATCATCCCTGAATCGGGCGGTGCGGTACTCATCAATGGCACGCTGCAAGAGGGCTGGACGCTGGACATCGGCACGCCGTTAAGCGTCATCACCGACGCCGAATTATTTGGTTGGGGGCGCCCAGAACAACGCCGCCGCAAGGTCAACCGTCCGGCTCGCTTGCCGGAAGCCGATTATGCGGGCTGGAATGTCGGTGATTTCGTCGTGCATGTCGATTATGGCATCGGTCAATTCCGTGGCACGGTCAAGCGCACGCTGGACAACATCTCGCGGGAATATCTGGAAATTCAATACGGCGGCGGGGATGTGGTTTTCGTCCCAATCCATCAAGCAGACCGTCTAACGCGCTATATCGGCGTGGATGATAAGCCGCCGACGCTGCACAAACTGGGTCAACAAGACTGGATCAAAATCTCAGTCAAGGCGCGCAAAGCCGCTGAGGAGGAAGCCAAAGAATTGCTGGAAATTTACGCGCAGCGCGCCACAGCGCAAGGCTACGCCTTCAGCATGGACAATCATTGGCAACACGAATTAGAAGCGTCGTTCCCGTATGTCGAGACCGAAGACCAACTGCGCGCCATCCGCGAGGTCAAGCTGGATATGGAGCGCCCCGTCCCGATGGACAGGCTGATTTGCGGGGATGTCGGCTATGGTAAAACCGAGGTCGCCGTCCGCGCCGCCTTCAAAGCGGTAGCCGATGGCAAACAAGTGGCCGTCCTCGTCCCGACCACCATTTTAGCCCAGCAGCATTATGAGACGTTCGCCAATCGCACGGCGGCTTTCCCGCTGCGAATTGAGTTGATGTCGCGCTTCCGCACCGCCCAAGACCAAGCCCGCGTCGCGCCCAATATCATGTCTGGCGAGGTCGATATCGTGATCGGGACGCACCGAATTTTGTCTGACGACATCCAATTTAAGAATCTCGGCCTCGTCATCATCGACGAGGAACAGCGATTCGGCGTCAAGCAAAAGGAACACTTCAAGAAATTACGCTCACAAGTCGATATTTTGACCCTGACTGCCACGCCTATCCCGCGCACCATGTACATGACCTTAACCGGCGTCCGCGACATCAGCATGATTCAAACCCCGCCGGAAGAACGTCTGCCGGTCATCACCCATGTCGGAGAATTTGACGAAGGCATGATTCGCAGTGCCGTCTTGCGCGAACTCGAACGCGGCGGGCAAATCTTCGTCGTCCACAACCGCATCGGGACGATGGACATGATTCGCGAGAAGTTTGAAGAAATCGTGCCGGAGGCGCGCATCATCACCGCCCACGGTCAGATGAACGAGCGCATCTTAGAATCGATTATGGCGGCCTTCTCACGCGGGGAGTACGACGTATTGCTATGTACCGCCATCATCGAAAACGGCATCGACATCCCCAATGTCAACACCGTCATCATTGACCGCGCCGACTGGTTCGGACTATCTCAACTCTATCAATTACGCGGGCGGGTCGGGCGCGGCGCACAGCAAGCTTACGCCTATTTCTTCTTCAAAAACCCCCAGCTGACCCAAGAGGCCTTTGCCCGTCTCAACACGCTGGCAGAAAACACAAAACTCGGCGCGGGCTTCCAAATCGCCATGCGCGACCTCGAAATCCGCGGCGCGGGCGACATCCTCAGCACCAAGCAGACCGGCCATGTCGCGGCCATCGGCCTCAATCTGTATACCCAACTCTTATCACAAGCCGTCAACAGCCTGAAGGGGCAGCGACAAGACGCGACGACGCTGGCCGTCGCCGCGCCGGGGATGATCCTCGATTTGCCGATACAAGCCTATCTCCCAGAAGATTGGATTTCCGAGATGCAGTTGCGCCTTCAACTCTATCGGCGTATCGGCAGTCTGACTCGCCTAGACGAACTGGCCGCGCTGCGTGAAGAACTGCGGGATCGCTTCGGTCAACTCCCATTGGCGGCGGACGGTCTGCTGTATCAGATTGAGGTCAAGTTGCTGGCGCAGATGGCGGGCGCGACGGCGATTCAAGTGCGGCGCGAGGTCGTTCACATCAAGCTCCCGTATCTACCGGAGCTTGACCGCGATGCGTTGGCGGAGCGCTTGGGGGATGATATTGCCGTCACCCGTGTATCCGTCGAAATCCTGATGGACAGGCACAATCTCTGGCGCATCCGCCTGACCGATATCCTCGAACGCCTCGTCAGCGAATACGAGACGGTTCAACTTGAGTCTGAGGGGTATGGGACGTAAATCATGCCGCCGTCAGATATCTGCGAACCCCAAATCATCAGGGCAATAGAAAAAGCGGGATTCCGCTTAACCCATAAGCAATTTGCGATTCGGCCAAGCCCGAATGAAAACTTTGTCTACGCCGACTTGCGATTCAAACAGGATAATCAGGTTATCATTGTCGTAGAGGTAAAATGCTTTCCGATAAGAAGCGCCTTTACCGAGGAGTTCTACCAAGCGGTTGGGCAATACCTGCTCTATCGCAATAGTTTGCGCCTTGCGGGTATTGAGGGAGACTTGTACTTAGCGATTCCAGTTTCCGCATACGAGGATTACATTCTTGTACGTCCATCTACCCAAGCAACGTTGACCGAGGCCAATATCAAGCTAATCGTCGTGGATTTGGCGACTGAGGAGATTATCGAATGGAAAACTTGGTAAATATTGTCCGCGAAGAAGTAGAAAAATATGCGGGTAACGGAGAAGGCGGAAATTTACGTTTATATCCGCTCCATAATGAGACGTCCGACACATTCGCAGTCGCAGCCGTCGATTATCCGAATCGCAAATATCCTGCCAGTGTGGTCGTAATGGCGCGAGTCGTCGGTGAAATCGTCATCATTGAAGATGATAAAACCGATAAACCCTTATATAAGGCGCTCATTCAGCGTGGCATCCAGCGCGAACACATCATCCTTGCCTATGATGGGGAGTTATATCCAGAATTAACATGATTCACAGCAATCACTAAAATAAACAGGCGACTGGTTTTGAATCAGCCGCCTGTTTGTTTGTTCGTTTCACGGCCTACAATGCCAATTCGTGCAGCGTATACACCGCGTCTTTGAGTTCCGACTCGTCCACGGTGAACGAGATGCTGCATTCCGATGAGCCTTGCGCGATCATCAAGACGTTGATGCCCTTATTGCCCATCGCGCTGAACACGCGCCCGGCCACGCCCGGCGTCCCGCGCATCCCAGACCCGACTGCCGTCACAATCGCGACGTTCGGCTGCAACACCACGCTCTCGACATTTCGACGAGCGATTTCTTGCTTGAGTTCGTCCTCAATCGCCTCTTTTGCGGCCTGTGCCATATCATCTGAAATGACCAAACACATCGCTTGCTCTGACGACGACTGCGAGAACATCAATACACTGGTTTTTGCCCGCGCTGCGGCGGTGAATACGCGACCTGCAATCCCCGGTACGCCTATCATACCGCGTCCGCTTACGGTCAACAACGACACATTGCGTACAGCAGTCACCGCTTTGATGACTGTGGACGCGGCCTCGGATTGCGCTGTAATGAGCGTGCCGGGGTGGTCGTAGTTGAACGTATTGCGGACGCGGATGGGTACCTCCAAGTCTAGGACCGGTTGCACGGTCTTCGGATGCAACACCTTCGCACCGTAGTAGGCCAGTTCGCCCACTTCGGTATAAGAAATACGGTCAAGCACCTTCGCCCGCCGGTCAATCCGTGGGTCGGTGGTCATCACCCCATCAACATCAGTCCAAATCACCAGTTCGTCGCTGCGGGTATACGCGGCGAAAATCGCGCCGCTGAAATCACTGCCGCCGCGCCCTAGTGTGGTGATTGCGCCATCTTTGGTCGCGCCGATGAAGCCGGTCAGCACCGGCACGACGCCCGCTTGAATGTGGGGTAACAAATTATCGCGGATGCGGCGCTCGGTCTCCGCCCACATCGGGGCTGCGCTGCCAAAATGGTCGTCGGTGATGACGAATTGGGTGGCATCATAGGCCTTGCCGTTCACACCATTTTCCGCCAACGCCGCCGCGACCAAACGGGCGCTCAGGCGTTCACCATACGACACAATCGCATCGCGGATACGCGGTGAGGCTTCGCTGAGGATGTTGACAGCGTGGCAAATCTCGACCACCTCATCCAGTAGCTTACTCAACGACAGCGCAGCAGCGTCACGCGCCTTGCCGGGCAGGATGAGCGCGTAGACAGTCTCCTCGTGGCGTTCGCGGATTTTCTGGACTTCAGACAGATACCCCCACTTATCGCCCGATTCAGCCATCTGGATAATATTTAACAGCCCGTCCGTGACCCGCGACATGGCCGAAACGACTATCGCGACCTGATGACCCGCGGCCACCTCGCGTTTGGTGATGGCAACCACATTGGTGATGGCGTCAACGCTCCCCACCGATGTGCCGCCGAACTTCATGGTGATGGTCGCCATGAGACCTACCCCCCAGTCGTGTGCGGAATTTGTGAAACAGTGTACAAGCCCAATCCGAACCGAACAACCCTAATCATGGGGGCAGACTCATAACCGCAAACCTGATAGGAGGTCGGAAGTTCTCACGCCGCCCAACGACAAGGCCAGTCTTGTCCACATTTTTACCGCACCGTCCCCAGTCGCCGTAAATCATTGAATAACACGCGCTCGTAAGGGATATCAGAAGCCGCCGAGACATGCCCTACCCCGCGCCGCACACAATCCGTCCGGATTCCCTCACGCCATTCGTCAAGCCGCCGGACGTACAACTCGCGCAAGCCGTCATCCAAGCTAATTTCTTGCGGCGCGCCGGTCTCGGTGTCAATCAAGCGCAAATCACCGGCCAACGGCGGCTCCAACTCTTCCCGACTGAGCAGATGAATCATCACGACTTCATACCCTTTGCCCAGCAGACGATTCAGCCCGTCAACATGACCGGTCGGGCTGAACAGGTCTGAGATGACGAACATCAGGCCGGGCCGAGTCGCCCGCGTCGCATAATCGGTCAATGCGCGGTTGAGATCGGTTTGACCCGACGACTCTGTTGCCTGTAAAAAGCGCAGCATCGGGACGATCTGAGCGCGCCCGCGTGCGGGGCCAAATGATTTTCCGCCAGCGGTGATACCGAGGCGATCATTTTCTGCCAACGCAATGTAGCCGATGGCCGCCGCCAATTTCTTGGCATACGTCAGCTTATTTTGAGCGGAATCGCCGTCTTGCGGAAAGCCCATACTGCCAGACGTATCCAACCAGACGTGTACGGCAAGGTCTTCTTCGTCCTCCAACAACTTGAGGACCGGTTTATCCAGCCGCGCATAGACGTTCCAGTCGAGGCGGCGCAGGTCATCGCCGGGGGTATAGTTGCGATAATCGGCAAATTCGACACTCGTGCCGCGCTTGGTCGAGCGCCTATCACCTTTCATCGCCCCGGCGCGGACGCGCTGCGGGGTCAACATCAACGGCTCTAATTTGCGGCGTATTGATTCATCTAACAGGGTTTCCGCGCTCATTTTTTTCTAGTCCTGAGTAATGAGTTTTGAGTAAAAAAACAGGGCGACAAGCCTACGCCCACTGAATTCTCAGACCCTATTGTAGCGACGATTATACCGTCCGCCTTTGAACCCAATTGCACCCTAAAAACAGCTGGACAAAACGTACTTCGTCCTTCTCTCAGGACTTTGGGACTCCGGACTCATCACGCCGCTAGTACGCGCCTTGTCGCAGCAACACACGCGGGATGGTCATGAGTAAAATTTGCGCGTCAAGCCGAATCGACCAGTTTTCAATGTAATAAATGTCCAGCAAACACATCTCATCGAACGGGACATCACTGCGCCCGCTGACTTGCCATAATCCAGTCAGGCCGGGGATGGCTTGCAGTCGCTGAAGATGCCACGGTTGATATAACTCGACCTCATCCGGCGTGGGCGGACGCGGCCCAACCAGCGACATCTCCCCGCGAATCACATTGAACAGATTCGGCAGTTCATCTAAACTGGTCTTGCGGAGCAGTCGCCCCACGCGGGTGATGCGCGGATCATCGACGATTTTAGGATGGCGCGGGTCTTGGTTGTGCTGTTGTACCAATTCTTCACGGTATTTGTCGGCATCGGGGATCATGCTGCGGAACTTATAAAAATCGAACAACTTACCCTTTTCGCCCATCCGTTTTTGTGAATAAAACACCGGGCCGACCCCTTCCATCCGAATCGCCAGCGCCACCGCCGCGAAAATAAGCAGTAGCAAAGGTGAAGTCAGCCCAATCAGAACGAGGTCAATCACGCGCTTGAGCAACCGACTCGCCCCTTGTATGCTGGCTTTCTGACCGACGCCGAGCAGCGGAATCCCATCGAGATTTTCAATCTGCACATGCCGCAAATTCAACTGGAACAGGTCAGGCACAACCCGCACAAACGCGCCCGCTTGCTGGGCGGACTCAATAATTTTGACGATCTCGTCATGGTGCGCCCAGCGCAAAGTAATCACCACGAGGTCGATTTTCTCGTCTCTAATGACTTTGGGGAGGCCGCTTAACCCACCGAGGTCGCGCACTTGCCCCTTGCTCTGCCAGCCCAAATCGCGGTCATCGTCAATGAATCCCACGGGGAAATAGCCTAATTCTTTGCGCGCCAGCATCGTTCGCAATACCGCTTGGCCGACCTCTTGCGCCCCGACAATCAAGACGCGCTCAATCCCGATGCCTTTTGCGCGTTGATTGGCCTGCACCATGCGCTGGATGACCCGTGCAACGCTCAAAAATGTCACCGTGGTCACAGCTGCATAGACCATCATCAAGCGACTGAACACCAACGGCTGAAAGATAAAACTCAGCGCCATCACCACCAACGTCGAATTGGTCACACCGTTGAGGATGGTATAAAACTCTTCCATATAAGCGCGCCCGCGCACCGAGCGATATAGCCCCGCCCCTCGGTAAAACAGGGTCAGCCACAACACATAGACCGTCACATACGGCCAATACGGGTCAAAACTGGTGGCGTTAATTTCCATCACCGGGCGGATAATTTGCATTTCGTAGCGCATGATATAGGCCGTCACAAACGCCAACACGGTCAGCCCAGCATCAAGCCACGGTATCCAAAGGCGTGGCGGTAATTTTGTAATTTCGGTTGTCTCAGTAGAAGTCACGAAAGAGCCTGCTTATAACTGCCGAGTGTTTTTTCTGCTGTCGCACGCCAGCCAAAGGCTTGTGCGCGTTGAAGCCCGTCTTGTCGTGCCGCCTCGCGCCACGTCGTATCGTGATAAGCACGCCGTAACGCAACCGTCCATGCTTCGACTTCACGCGGGGGGATCAGTAGCGCGGTTTCGCCCGCCACTTCTGGCAAAGATGACGCATTCGAGAGGATGACCGGCGCGCCGCACGCCATCGCCTCTAAAACCGGCAAGCCGAAACCCTCATACACCGACGGGTAGACAAAGACTTCGGCGCTATTGTACCAAAGCGGCAAATCTTCGGCAGACAAAAATCCGGGCGTGTGAATCTCAGCTTGTAAGCCGTGGCGGTCAATCGCGGCGAAAATATCATCGTAAAGCCAGCCCTTACCCCCGCCCAAGACCAGTGGTAATCGTTCAGACTTGGGCAGTCGGGCGTAGGCATCAATCAAGGTGACGAGATTTTTGCGCGGCTCGAGTGTCCCCAAAAACAGCCAAAAACGCTCCGGCAGCCCCTTAGCGCGCTTAAAGGCCGCGATTTGCCCCGGCGGCAGCCTCACGAAACGCTCGGAATCATAGCCGCCCAGCGCCACGTCGATTTTATCGGGCGAGATGCCAAATACCCGCGCAACATCGTCAGCCGTACTTTGCGAAATCGCGATCACCCGGCGGGCGCGCCGACAGCTTAATGGCGTCAGCCAACGCAGATATAAACGTCGTGCCGCGCTCAAGACCTGCGGATAATGGACAAAACTCAGGTCGTAAACCGTCACGACACTGGGTTGGGTCAGCACGAGCGGTGAGACAAATGCTTGGGCGTGGTATAGGTCAAAATCGCCCAAGCGCCACGGTTGAACAGCTTGTTCCCACACAATGCGCCTCAGCGGGCTACTCGTATCCATCCGAGACCGGCGGAGGGTTATGCCCGGCAAGTCGATGTCACACGCAGCGCCGACCATCGCTGTAAAACGCCAACCATCTGGGGCGACTTTGGGCAACCAGCGCAGGGTATTGAGCATATAGCCGTGGATTCCGGTTGCCCGGTATCCGGCTTGATGGGTGAGTAAGTGAGCGTTGAGTCCGATATTCATAGCGTATGATTATAGCGTCTTGATGGGCGTAGGCACAGGCGGCGCGAAAGATTTGGGAGAGTCTGTCTGTCAACTCTGCATCACTTTGGTTAATATTCTCACTCAACCCAAAATTTATCCAAGTTAAGGAGATCGCCTATGCCCCCGACCATCACGCCCAAAAACGCCGCCGGACTCCAACCGATTGGATTTGTCAGATTCGGCTGGATTGGCGCGCTGGCATGGTCGCCCAATGGCCGGATGATCGCGGTAGGCGGCGGGGATGGGCTGGCGATATGGGAAGACACGTTCGGCGGCAAGCCGACCCATCGACCCAAAATCACAGGACATCCGCATGTCGGCCCGATTAACGATATGACTTTTTCGATGGATGGCGAATGGCTGGGCAGTACCAGCGCCGACCCCATCGCCATTTTGCACCGAATCCGCCCCATCGAAGGCGAGCCGCCGGGCATCGTCTTCAAAGATCGAACCGATGTCGCCTTCAACGCACTCGCCATCAAGCAAGATGAACAAATCGTCGCCATCGGCCACTCAGACGGGGCAGTGCGCGTTTTTGACCAACACAACCGCCCTACCCCAGCAGGTCAACTGCCCCAAGCCTACCAATTTCAACTTCATAACGGTGAAGTCACGGCTTTAGCCTTTCGAATGGGGCGGCTGTACAGCACCGGGCGCGATGGGCGCTTGGTCAGCCTTGACCCCACTGACATCCGTTCGGAGGTCAAAGTCATCGGCCAAGAACCCGATTGGATCCGCGACTTCGCCATCACCCCGGATGGACGAATCGCGTTCACGGTCTGCAAGGACGGTCACTTGGCCGTCTGGGATGCCGAAAACCGCAGCTTGATTCACCGTGTCTTAGCCCATCCGGGCGGCGCGGACACCATCGCCTATTCGCGGGTCGGCGGCCTAATCGCCACCGGCGGGCGAGATATGCAAACTCGGTTGTGGGAGGTTAAGGCGCTGCTGGCCGGCGAGTCTCAGTCGCTGGTCACGGTGGGCGAACATACCAAACCGGTGCTGGCGCTGGCCTTCAATCCCACTGGATCACTGTTGTTATCGGGCAGTGGTGATAACCATGTCCGTATGTGGGCGGCAGAAATGATTACACCATTCTAACCCTCGGTACTGTATAATTGACCTTATGTAGATCGATGGGGTTAGCGGATGAAGATTGGACTATTATCGGATATCCATGGAGACTTACGTGCCTTAGACACTGCCCTTGCAAGACTGGAAAATTATCACGGCGTTCAACATATCCTCTGTGCAGGCGACCTTGTGGGTCGTGGGCCAGAGGCTAACGGAGTCGTCACACGCATCCGAGAGCGTGGGATCATCACCGTCAAGGGCAACCATGACGAGTGGGAACATGGTTTAGACCCCGAAAACGCCGCGTATTTACGCAGTCTTCCACTGGATTGGCGAGGCAAGTTCGGCTCGGTTTCTATTTTTATGTGCCACGGCAAACCCGGCAATAACCTCTGGGGGTTATACCGGGATCACATCTCCAATACGTTGTTAGACATGATGTTGGCCTCGTTGCGGGTCGACATCCTCATCACCGGCCATACCCATGTCCCGCTGTTCGCCCAAGTCGGGCGTGGTTGTGCCATCAATTCAGGGTCGCTCTATACCTTCAAGAGCGCTCGTTCGACCTCGCACAGCTACGGCGTGCTAGACCTCGATAATCAGCGATTTGATGTCTTTGATGTCTTGCAGCCGGAACCCTCCGCGCTGGACATGCGAGAATACAGCTAAAGGACAGTGATGAGTGCTGAGTGCTGAGATGAAGTGAAACCTTCTCACAATAATTTTCGCCAATTTTGACCAAAGCTCATCAATCACGGGAGGACAACGCGGGCGTTGTCCCTACGGAAAATCGGGTGTTCGTAGGGACACGGCCTGCCGTATCCTCATTATGGCGAAAGTATTGTCTCAGGTCTCATCATTTTCAACGCCGAATCTCGAGTCCCGAAATCAGCTTTACCCTCACTCATCACTTCTTAAATTGTGCGTTCTGATACGCTGTGAACAGGTCTTGCAGCTTCAAGCGTTGATATTTGCCGGTGGTCGTAATCGGGACTTCCGTGCCGAACTTGACCACTTTCGGCGATTTCTCAAACCCCATTCGCGCCCGACAATGCGCGAGAACCTGTTCCTCTGTGACCGATGCGCCGTCTTCCAAGACCAAATACGCCCCCACCTCTTCCCCGTAATAATCATTCTTGAAGGCCACGGCTAAAGCGACCTTAACGCCCTGAATCGTCAGCAAAACTTCTTCGATGTCAAACGGGCTGAACTTGACGCCGCCTCGGTTAATCAATTCCTTCAAGCGCCCGGTGATGAAAAAAAACTTTCTCCCACGAGAATCGAGCTTATAAAATCCCTCATCCCCGGTGCGGAACCAGCCAAACTTGAAAGCTTCGGCGTTGCTGTCTGGACGTTTGAAGTAGCCCGACATGACATTATGCCCGCGCACGCAAAGTTCGCCACGCTCGCCCTCACCCAACAGCTCACCGCTCCCTTCCGCATCAAACACCGCCATCTCATTGCTATGAATCGGGACGCCGATGCTAGGGTAGCCGTGCTGGGTCATCCATGACTGATGCTCTTGCCACGTCAAATCCACCGGCAAAAAGCACGAGTAACAGGTCGTCTCGCTCAGGCCGTAGCCGTGCAGAATCGCAAACCCAAATGTGTCTTCAAATTCCCCGGCCAAGCTCATCGCCAGCGTCCCTGCTCCACACACGAAATGGCGAAAATGAGTCAGGCCGCGCCGGTTAATCCCCTCACCAAAAATGCCGTGACCCTCGGCTTGCTGGGTTTTGGCTTGCTCCAACAGAAAAGCCAGCAGAGTCGGCACAACGCTGATGATATTCACCCGTTCGCTGATGATCGTGCGCCAAAATCCGCTGGCCGAAAACTGACGGTTCAATACCACCGACCCGCCAACCAACAGCGGTGTGACCAATGTCATCTCAATCCCATTGACATGGTGAATCGGCAGCACGCACATCAGGCGTTGATTGCCGGTGATGCCCTGTGCTTGTGAAATCGCCAGCGCATCGACCATCAGGTTATATTGGGTCAGCACGACGCCTTTGGGCGCGCCCGTCGTCCCACTGGTATAAACCAAGAGCGCCTCGTCGTCTAAAGTCGGCACGCGGTCATTGAAATACACGGTGTCATCGCTCGATTTGACCGGCGCGCCATCGCCTAGATAGGTATATGGCAGATTTTTGACCAACGTGTGAAAGTGCGGATATTTGCCGCCGTCCTCCCCGCCAACTTGGATGACGTGCTGGACAGATGCCGCGCCGAGACCGTCCTCGGCACTGCCGGTCAAGATGCGCTCGACCCGTTCCAAATAATCAGGCCGCGCCAACACGATTTTGGCCTCGCTATTGCGGAGGATAAACGCGATGCGACGATCATCCTCAGTCACATTCTGCGGCGCAACCCGCGCCCCAATCACCCAACAAGCAAAATAAATCAGCACCGTGTCGCTGTGATTGTGCGCGATAGTCGCCACTGTATCGCCGCGATTGACGCCGAAATCGCCATGAAGCAGATTCGCCACTTGATGCACCCGCGCATTGAACTCGGCATAAGTCAACTGCTCTCGCGCCCCGTCTTTATCAAGAAAAATCAAGTAAGGCGCGCTGGGCGAGGTTTTGGCGTGCTGGCTGATTAAATGGCGGAAATTTTGATACGGGACGAGTCGATGCTCTGGTGGCAAGCCGTGGACATGCCGCCCACGGTGTAAATTGGCTTGGGTTGTCTCATCTAACACAAAGTCAGTCACGAATTAACCTCCGGTATTAAAGGCAACAAACATTTCCCCACAATTATAACCCCCCAACCTAACCGATGCACCTTACACAACGCCTCATCGCCCAACGGTCACGGTTCAGCCGTGGGGTAAGCGTATCGGCGAGAAAGGGTGCGTTTCTGGTACACTTAGCCTATCTCAAACAGACCTCTCATCATCAGAAAACCACGCTATGACATACTCACCTCTCCCACCCAACCCAGACGAGGATGATGACATCCCGTTTAGACTGCCCAAAAGCGATAGCTATGGCAGTGATTTTGAGCCGCCGCTGACTGATTCGGCGCTGCACGACCAAGACTTGCCGTTGCCGCTTGAGCCAGAGCCGACCCTCGACACCCCGGAGTCGATCAAGCCCAAATTGGACGAAACCGACGAAATCTCGGTGGAGGTGATCGCGAAAGCCCGCCGTGCCGAATCGCGCCCGGTTGAGGATGGTGACACCGACCAAGATGTGCCGTTTAAGCTGCCCAAGTCGCCGGATGTCACGCCCAAAATACCCATAACCAAACAGCGCGCTGTACATCAGCCTGACGCGCAAACATTGGTGGGGACAGGTGGCCTAGACCCTAATCCCGATGATAAGCCCAAGCGTTCGCAAGCCCCAGCTACCGTGCAAGTGCCGCGTGTGCCGCCGCCCACCTCGTACCCGACAGTCCCAAACGCCATCCCGAACAGCGATACGCGCTACCGTCGGCCAGAGCAACCCCCCGCCCCGCAAGGCGCGCCCATCGCAGCTCGTGGCAATTACGCCCCGCAGCCGCCCACGGTTGCGGGAGGGATGCCGCCCGTGCCGCAGATGGGGTCAGGACGCCCGGCCAAACGTCGGCGTCGGCTACGCCCCGGCTGTTTGGCGTTGGCGCTCGGCCTAATCGTCACCTTTTGCGGTGGCCTGACATTACTCTCGTTGATCGTCGGCGGCATCGCCTATGCCCGCGTCGGTGACTTGGTGAACGAAAAACTTGCCAACGTTGAGGATTATCGCTCGTTCCAAACCACTTACCTGTTAGATCGAAATGGCCGCGAGTTATACCAACTGATTGGCGAAGGCCGCCGCACAAAGGTGGAGATTGGGCGCATCCCGCGTGACCTGATTAACGCCACCATCGCCACCGAAGATGACGAATACTGGACGAACATCGGCGTTGACATCCCGGCCACTACTGTCGCCTTGTTGAATTACGTCCGCGGAGGCGACACCGGTGGCGGCAGCACCATCACCCAACAGGTCGTCCGCAATATCTTGTTCAGCTACGAATATCGACTCGAACGCAGCGCAGGCCGCAAAGCCGAAGAAATCTTGCTGGCCGTCGCCCTCAGCGGGCGTTTGGGCAAAAACGAAGTCTTAGAGCTATACCTCAACGAAATTTACTATGGCAATCTCGCGTATGGTGTCGAGGCCGCCTCGCGGACCTTCTTTGGCAAATCGGTTGACCAATTGACCTTGCCTGAAGCCGCGTTATTGGCTGGCTTGCCCCAAGCCCCGCGTGACCTTGACCCGTTGAGTCCCGACCCGTCTGTCCAAGAAGCCGTCTATGACCGTTGGCGCTTGGTCTTGAGCCTGATGCTGGAAGAGCGCTACATCACGCAAGCCCAACACGACCAAGCCCTCCGCGATGGCTATACCTTAATCAGCCCAGACACCCCACTCAACGCGCCGCATTTCACTTTTTTCGCCCGCGACCAGTTCAACAACTTAATGGCCTCGCTCGGCTTTAGCCCGGAGCAGGTCGCCACGGGCGGTTATCGCGTCTTCACGACGGTGGATGTGCGCCTTAACGACATGGCGCAGGCCGTCGTGCGCGATCAAGTCGCAAAGCTGGGCGCGAACAACGTTACCAACGGCGCAGTGGTCATCATGAAACCGATCACTGGCGAAATCTTAGCGATGGTCGGCAGCGCAGATTACGATAACGAGTCGATTGACGGCAGCTTCAACGTCACGACGGGCTTACGTCAACCCGGTAGCAGCGTCAAACCGTTCACATATGCCGCAGCGATTGAACGCGGTATGAATCCCGGTGAGGTGATTTGGGACACGCAAACCGAAATCGGCATCCCCGGCCAACCACCGTATGTCCCGCGCAACTATGACCTGACTTTCCACGGGCCAATGCGGATGCGCTACGCCCTTGCCAACAGCTATAACATCCCAGCGGTGCAGACCTTGCGCCATAATGTCGGCGTTGATTACTTGATCTCGTTCATGCGGCGCTTTGGGATGACCAGCGTCAAGGACGATCCCAGCCTATACGGGCTGTCGTTAACGTTGGGCGGCGCAGAAGTCAGCCCATTAGAACTGACTCGTGGCTATTCTGTGTTCGCGAATGAAGGGGTTTTGGTCGATAGCGAGGCGATTCTGTGCGTGATTGACTCTGAGAATCGGATCGTCTATCAATTCGAGAACTCGTGTCGGTCTGGTGACTCCACCGCCGAGACCATCAACCGCAGTCGCAGCACCATCCGCGCCCTTGACCCGCGTATCGCTTATCTGATCGCCGACATCCTCAGTGATAATCCGGCGCGCACACCCGCGATGGGCGCTAGTTCGGCACTGCGTACCCCGTTCACCTCATCGGTCAAAACCGGCACCACCAATGAGGTAAAAGACAATTGGACGGTTGGCTTCACCCGCAACATCGCCATCGGCGTCTGGGTCGGCAACAGCAACGGCACGCCGATGGTCAACACCTCTGGCCTCAGCGGAGCCGCCCCGATTTGGAATCAGGTCATCACGACCATCCATAACACGCCAGATTATCTGAACGAGTTCGCCTTCCAAGGACAATTATTCCCCGATGGTTATACCCCAGCGCAAGGCATGTCGCTGCGTACCATCTGCGATGTGCGCGCCATGCAAGAACCCGCTACCGGTTGCGCGGGTCAGACGACGGAATGGCTGTTAGATGGCCCCGCCGGAATCCCCGACGGCGGCGGTGGCTTGGTCTATCCGCCGATTCAAGCGCCGATTCTTGACCCCAACAGTTCAATTCAGTTGGTCAGCCCCGGCGTGTATAAAGCGTGGGTCGTTCAACTACCGCCAGAGGTCTCAAACGCGATTCAGTTCTCGGTAGCTGCTGGGCAAAAACGCCCCCCCGCCCCACTCTACTGCCGTATTCCACCGTCTTTGTTGCCCAGCGCGACCAACGCCCGTGAGCAGTTTTTCATCGCACCGCCACCCGATGCTAATGATGCCGTGACCGCTGAAGAATACTCACGCGCACGCGGCCTCGCCTTCTTGCCCAGCATCGACTGTTCGGCGGACATGATCGGCGCGGTGGGCAGCGGCGGCTTCCCAGCCTATAGCAGTCTGCCGACCAATGTCATCAATGTGCAGATTGGTTCGCCGACTCCCGGCGCGAACGTCGGCAATGCCCCGTTCGCGATTCTCGGCACAATCGACTTTGCGCCCGGACAGGTTCAGTATTATCGTTTTCTCATTCAAGGGCCTCACTTTCCAGATTGGACGGTGATTGGCGAGCCGCACTATTCGCCGGTGGTCAACGGTCAATTGGAAGTCTTGTATCCGCCGCCAACCCCCGGCGCATATCAACTGATGTTGGAACTGTACAATCCCAGCGGAACATTGGTTCAACAGCCGATTTTCATCCCGTTTAACGTTCCGTGAGTTAACCGACGCCACAAGCGGGCAATCAAGTATGATTAAGGTTGAATTGCCCGCTTCCTCGACTCCTATTGTTAGACAATCACCGTGGTTCGCTTCGACACCTATAACGCCAGCGCACATCTCGTTCGTCAGCTAGAAGCTTCCGGCGTGGCTACGGTCTCGCATGATGGCGGGGATACCGTCTTGGTCGAACTCACATCCGGCCACGAGGTCAGCATTCACCTCATCGAGACGATCCTCCCGATCTACGAACTCAAACTAAACTTGGTTGAAAACGCTGAGGATGACATATACTCGCTGTTCGTGCTGTGGGGCGATATGTTCCTGCACCATGACGGAGAAACATTCCAGCCCGACCCGTGGATGCTGGCGCTCATCACGCTCTATGGCGGCAAGCTGTATGCGTTTGATGTCTATGGCAAGGACATCCGCATCTTCCCCGCCTATTTTGAACCAATGGACGCACAAAGTTATCGCGTCCACTACGGCGCGGATATCGATGTCACCCGTTTGGGCTGCGACAGCACCGAGATGCGCTATCCCAACCTGACCGGCACATGGCTCATCGCCGACTTCACCGGCGCAACTCCCCCGCTCAAGCGCGCCAAAAAGTCCGACGACGCCAAGACTTCCAAAACGACCCACCGCGCCCGCCGAGAAACCGCATGGGAAGTCCTCGGCATCACTAAGACCACCCAGCGCGATGAGGTCAAACGCGCTTATCGTCGCATGGCGCGCCGTTATCACCCCGATCTCAACCACTCGCCCGAAGCCCACGACCTGATGCAAAAGTTAAACACGGCCTATCAGCGCATCTTGGTCGAACTTGGCGAGCCGATAGACCGGTCATAAGCCGTACATATCGAATGCGGTCATGAAAAAACGACAGAAAAGTGAGCCATGCGCGCTGTTAAACGCTAGATTTACGGAACCCAGCCCAAAAACTGTTGGTCAGCATCCGTCAGCGGCAGCGAGTAGATGGCCGCCTCTGCGTATCCATCACCACCAAAACATGCCGTGCGTCTTCAAAATATCCGACGTATCGCATGGATGCGCCCCTACCGATACTCAACTGAAAATACATTGGTGTCCAAAATAACAGTTGCCCCTGTGTCAAGATTTAGTTCAACAAGTTCCTGCGTAGGTGTGATAAATACGATGGTTCGGTCACGAATCCCTTGCGCCCAGCGAATAGAACCGTTTGAGACTTCATATTGTGTGGTTGAAATACTAACACTTCCACTGACCAACTCTAGAGTTGCTACCCGACTGCCTGACTCTTCATAATTACTGATCCAGAATACGACCTGTTTTTGATCTTCTAACCAAACAAATCCCTGAAATACGTCAATATATAATGGGATTTGTATGCTCTCGACCATTATTTTCGGGAGGAATTGACGCTTAAAGACATCATAAATGTGTATCTGACTTCCTGCATCAGAACGATACAAGAAATATCGACTAGAGGGAGACCAACTCACGCCAATATGCGCGTAGGCAAGGTTCTTTTCTTCAAACAATATATATAGTCCCTGATCTGTATCTTCGAATTGCTTAATAACTTCTTGTTTGTTCAAGTCATATAATCTAATTTCTCCATCGGAATTGCAAACCATATCACCCGTAAAGATTGCTTCTGAGGCATCAGAATTAGGGCAATAATTATAGACAACAAAATTGCCATTCGGTGAAATCATATAAAAGTCATCAGAGAGCAAGTTAGGGATGGAACCCTGTGAAGGAGTGGATGATCTAATAGGTGTTGATGGTAAAATTTCGCCAGTCATGATATTGACTGTACGTATAGCGTCTCTTGATGGTGGTTGTGTACTGTCAAAAAGCCCCAAGGTGCCATCTGCTTCCCACCTAAAATTACAACCCGATTGATTATTGATGGGAATGATGGATTTAACCAATGTGCCATCTAAAACGCTATGAATTAAGATTTGATTATCTCGATTAGACAATGCGATGAATGAAGCATCTGGAGATAATGAACGACAATCGAAACTCTTAGCATCGAAACTTTGCCGTGTATCTGATGTCAGTACAACCAATTCATCATGCCCGTACTCCCCTTTTGTATAGACTATCTTAGGTTGTGGAATTACTGCCTGTCCAACAATTGATTGGGAGAAGTTGAAGAAGGTAATAGATAATAGGATTGTGATGGTTAGTTTGTTCATAGTTTTCTACCTATTTCTGATGACAGGTTCAGGGTGTGTAATATCCTATGCCTTCAATGATATTGACCAGATCGGTTTCTAGTGTAGGAAGCCAGTCAGGTCGTGCGTTAGAACAAGGCTGATAAGTGCTTGAATTAGGAAGTGCTATGTCTTGATTAAGCGACACAATCGCAAAAACATAATCTGTCCAGTAATCA
>Ga0105046_10003730_pt1 | contig 24197 bp, 19 predicted proteins | sample MAT03_FD_78385 | JGI IMG/M metagenome (GOLD analysis project Ga0105046, IMG submission 78385) | Freshwater microbial communities from Lake Fryxell liftoff mats and glacier meltwater in Antarctica - MAT-03 (megahit assembly) | ecosystem: Environmental > Aquatic > Freshwater > Ice > Liftoff...
GGAGCGCTTGGAAAATGGCACCATACCAGTTCCGACCGCCCCTTCAGTTGTCCTGGCGACCAAATTGAGCGCGCCACGCAAGCTACGACGCTGAAAATTCGTTATCGAAACGGGCTGCTAGCCTAGCCCTACGCTCCTCGTGGCATCCACCCGGCGATTGCAGTATGAAGGAAGCATGAATCCTCGCCGTGCCTTGCTGATGGTCGTGCCGGCCTACCTGGCGGCCTGCCTCCTCGCGATCCAGATCGAAGCCAACCGGGGCGAGATTCCGGATTACACCGAGATCGAACCGGGGCTGTACCAAGGGGGCTATGTGAAAGCGCCTCCGCCGGGGGCGACCGCGGTCCTGAACCTCTGCGAGGCACCCGATCCGTACCAGGCGGAAGTCCATCGTCACGAGCCGATCGGCGATACGTCCCCCCCGCCCACGCTGGCCTGGCTCGACGAGCAGGTGCAGTTCATCGATCAGCAACGGCAAGCCGGCCGCACGGTCTACGTGCATTGCCTGCACGGCGCGAGTCGGAGCGGCCTGGTGGTGATCGCCTACGAGATGTTCCGCAATCGGCTGACGCGCGACGAGGCGGCGCGGTTCGTCCGGGCCCGTCGGGGGGAGACCCGGCCGAATCCCGCGTTTTGGGATCTGCTGAAGGAGTGGGAGCGGAAGTTGGCGCAGGACCGCGCGGCGTGAGGGGGGCGCAGAGGTCCTTGGGGACATCGGCGCTGCGGGGGACGTGGAATTCAGCGGGTTGAGGTCTCCCGACCTCGGCGTATGTGATTCTGCGGGTTGGGGCGCGGAGGTCTCTGGGGACATCGGCGCTGCGGGTTTGCGATGAGCCCCGTTTACGGGGCTTTCTCGGCGAAGCCGTCTTAGACCCGTGCTTTAGCACGGGTTCACGCCGAATGCGTTCCGTTTCCCCCCGCCATTTCAGTTGCGATGGCTGCGGCTCTGCCGCAGCCATCGCAACTGAAATGCCATCGTAGGAAGGATCGTGGCGCCGCATTGAACCCGTGCTAAAGCACGGGCCTAAGACGGCTTCGCCGAAGAAGCCCCGTAAACGGGGCTCAAGCCAAGGCCGCGAATGTTCGCATGGGCTAACTCGACCGGTTGGGACGCCGGCGCTGCGGGGGACGTGGAATTCTGCGGGTTGAGGTCCCCAGACCTCGGCGTTTGTAGTTCTGCAGGTTGGGACGCGTACGTCCCGCGGGACATCGGCGCTGCGTGGGACGTGGAATTCTGCGGGTTGAGGTCTCCAGACCTCGGCGTGTGTAATTCTGCAGGTTGGGACGCGGACGTCCCGCGGGACGCCGGCGCTGCGGGGGACGTGGAATTCTGCGGGTTGAGGTCTCCACACCTCGGCGTTTGTAATTCTGCAGGTTGGGATGCGGACGTCCCGCGGGACATCGGCGCTGCGGGGACGTGCAACTCTGCTGTTGATGGCACGCATCTCAGTTTCCGAGGTTTCTTACGGGGCAGAATGAACGCCAACCGTGGTCGCCTTCGCCAAGGATCGTGATTCGCTCGGTCCTTTACCCATTCCTTAGTATATCAGCTTTTCGGTCTGTTTTGAAACCTGTTTTAAAATTAACTTCCGCTCTTTGGAACGGTCGCTTAGGACGGGCAAGCGCCCGTGCAGGCCGGCATGCTCGAAATCGTGGCCTGAGAGAAGGCCCCGCCCGAAGCAGTTGGATGTGCCTGCAGCGTGTGAGACATTCAACTCGAACGGCACGGGCAGACTGCGTTTGCCCGAGCCACATCGAGTTTCTTTCCCTGAGCGAACTGCGGAGTCGTTCCGAAGTACTCGGTCAAACTCCGCTTGCCCGTGCCACCTCGCCGCTGGTGCGGTCGGTGTCCCAGGCCTGCGGCCTGGGCTATCGAATCTCGTCCCTTCGGGACTTTTCAGAAAAGGCTGCCCGTCGGAATACTTTAGCCGGCAGGCTCGCTGGCTTCGCAGCGACTACGCGACCACTCGCGCCAGCCTTGAATGCTCAGGCCGATGAAGGCCAACTGCACCAGGGCGAGCAGGTAGCGGTCCTGGACTGCGTAGAGCAGCAGGTAGGAGACGTTGGTGGCGATCCAGATTGGCCAGGTCTCAATCCACTTGCGGGTCAACAGCCACTGCGCCGCCAGGCAGGCGACCGCGGTGGCGGAATCCCAAAGCAAATGGGCTGGCGGTTCTTGCTGGAGAGAATGGGCGGCCCACTGCAAGCCGGCCGCCAGGCCGAGCCAGGCCACGGGCGTCAGAAGGGCTAGTGTGACCCAGGCCCAAGCGGGCGTGCGGCTGACCGGGAGCGACCGCGTGGAGGATCGCTCTTCGCGGAACGGGTTTTCGACAGTAGGGGCGAAGGCAGCAGCGTAGCGCCACTGCCACCAGCCGTAGAGACCGAGCGCGATGTAGATCTGCTGCAGGACCAGCAGTGCATAGAGCTGGTCCTGCAGGCAGATGACGCTGAGAAAAGCGTTGTTGGCGATACCGACCGGCCAACAGGCTTCGTGTTGCTTGACTGTCAGCCCTACGCAGGCCAAGCCGCTCAGGACGCTTAGCAGTTCTGCGTAGGGCAACCCAAACTCCAGCTATTCGCTACGAGGGGAGCCTTTCAAAATCAAAAAGCCTCGACGAGCGAGGTTACTTCCCCTTCTTGGTGCGGGAAGTCGCCGCGCCACGAGCCCAACCGACGACCAACTGGCCGGGGTCCGAGTTATAGGCGGCCTTGAAGGCGGCATCGAAGGTTGAGCCTCCCTTCAGGTTCTTCAGCACGGCCAGGAACTGCGGCTTCTTGCTGAGGAGCATCTTGGTGAAGCCGTAGCCCAGCACGGGGACTTCGCCCGGCGCGAAGCCGCCTTCTTTCAGCAGCCCTTCGGGATTGGCGCCCCCGGACAAGATGCCGGGGATGCGTTCATCCCACTTCTTCACGGCGACGCACTTGGGGTCCATGCGAGCGGCAATCGCCCGGGCGGCCCCTTGGCTGAACCAGTCGGGCAAGTCCCAGCCGGCACTGTCGATGTAGGCGCCGGCGATGACTTCGCTCAACTGCGACTCCAGCGTGTCCCCTTCTTCCGGAGGAGGCAAGCAGGCGTAGGCGTCGACAATGTTGAAGAACCAGTGATTGCGCAGATCGCTGGGGACCTTGCGGTTCTCGACCATCTGGGCGTACTCGCCGTACTCGTAACGCTTGGCGAAGACGAACAGCGTGAGCTTGCCCTTGAGTAGATGCTTTTGATCCTCGGGCACCTCGAAGAACTTGAGCAGTTCGGCGTGCTGCTTTTCGGCCACTTCGCCGTACTCTTCCAAGCGGCTCTTGATCACGTTGCCGGTGATGCTGAAGTTGGGAGTCTCGATCGTTTCGACCTTCTCGTCGGGGTTGCCGACGTCCCAGTTCTTGATGGCCGTTTCGTGGCGTTTGGCGGCCAGTTCTTCATAGGTCATGTGGTTGGCGACATAGATGGCGGCGACCATGCCGACGTCCATCTCTGCCTCCATGCCGTCGAACTTGCCCCCTTCGTTCACCCAGGTCTCGAACTTCTCGATCTGGTCGGTGGTCAGGGCGGGAGCTCGCAACGGCATGCGTGCGCCAGCCATGCCCTTGATCTTCTTTACGATCAAGCTGTCGGCTCCCTTACCCGGCGTCATGATGGGGCCGCTATCTCCTCCCTTGAGGAAGTTGGCCATCGTGTTCACCCGCAGGTTGGCGCCAGGATTATTGCGAGTGCCGTGGCAGCCCGAACATTGGGCGGCCAGTACCGGAGCGATATCGCGGGCGAAGCTGACCTTTTCATTGCCCGTAGCCTTGGCCAGGGCCACTGGGGGGCCCCCCTTGGTCGCGGCGGGAATGCCGGTGCCGATCGGTCCGGCGGGATTCGGGCCGTCGTACTTGGCGCCGGCGGTGATCCACTTCTCGATCGAGGCCAGTTCGTTGGCGGTCAGCTTGCCGCCGCCACGGGGCATGTCCCCCGACTCGACGACTTCGTACAGTCGGCTGCCTTTGCCGTTGCCTGGCTCGACCATCTTCACGCCCTTGGCCCCCTGCATCAGGGCGTTGTAGGTCTGAGCGCTGAAGTCCCCCTTCTTATTGTTCCCCAGGTGGCAGCGATTGCACTTGCCGACCAGGATAGGGGCGACGTCTTTGGTGAAGCTGACTCCGCCGGCAGCACCCGCGGCAGGAGCAGGCGTGCCGGGCTTGGTGGCCGGTGCAGCCATCTCGGCCTTGGGACGTTCGGGAACCTTGGCCCCCTTGGTCTCCAGCGATTTCCGCAGCGTGACCACCGTCTTGTCGAGCGTCGAGGCGGCATTCTTCGAATTGGGAACACTCGAGAAATCGACCAGCATCTTATCCGCTTCCATCAGCGCGGCGGTCGCTTCCTCGTACTTATTTTCCTTCAACAGCTTGCTGGCTTCGCCCAACTTCTTGCTGATCGCCGCACTTCGCTCCTTGAGCTGATCGGCCGGATTTTGGGCCTGGGCACTCTCATCCAGAGCCACCGTGGCGAGCAATAGCCCGGCGCCGAAGGCCAGCATCACACCTCGCAAGATTCGTCCCATGTTAATTCCTCGCATGTTCCCTCAGTGGTCGGGGGGTATTCGCTTGGTAGGTTGGTGGAGCAGGCGTAAAGCCGGGGGCGGGCAACGACAGAGCAGGAAGCCGCCCGCGGGGATTATAAGGAGTCGCAGGCGGGTGTGGCAACGTACGGAAGTTTTTGTCTGGCAAGGGAGTTAGGGAGATCGCGGCGCGCAACGATACACGATCTCATGCAACCCTCTATACTCCTCAAGTGGCGACGGCGCGGGGCGAAATCTTGAGAAAGATTCGAGGAATTTTGCCCGAGACGCGAGAGATGGGCCGCGCAGCCGGCCTCGAAAGCTGAGGATCGGTCCCAGGCTCCGCTGGCGGAGCCAAATACCGAGAGAGCCTACCAACAGGCTACTTCGCGTCGGCCTTCGTTTCCTTGGTCTCGCCCTTCTTCAAGGCCGGATCGGTCAAAGGCTCTCCTTTGCCCTTCAGCTTCAAGGTCAGGGTCAGCTTGCCGGTGTTGTCGGCGATCTCGTGGAAGTCCTCGCGGCAACGGATGTACAGGCTGCCGTCTTCCGGAGCGGTGAAGGAGCCGAATCGGCCCAGGTCGAACGGTTCGCCCAGTTGGTAGTCCTTAAAGATCACCCCCACCAGTTTGCCGCTGCCATCCTCGGCCCCGTTGGCGTCGACCATCGTGCCCGACTTGGTTGTCTTCCAGGTTCCCTTCGCGGCGTACTCGTATTCCGTGTCCTTGGCGACCGACACGCCCGACGATTGCCAACCGCGGGCGGCATCGACCGGCGTGCTGGACGGGGCCGAGCTCCCCAGCGGGCGGCACTTCTTCTTCCAGTCCCAGGCACACAAGTCGACTCGAAAGCCCCTGTCCAGGTTCTTGAGGAAGAACAGGTACTCGAAGGAGATCTCGCGGGCCACTTCGCCATAGACGCTCTCGAAGGAGACTTCCTGCTTGGTCAGAAAGCCCATTCCCAGCGGATGGAAACGGGCGGCGTAGTTCGGATTGTTGGCCAGCAGATGGCACAGCGCCCAGCGCCAGGCATAGTTCTGCCACGAGTCGCCGGTCACGCTCCGGGGGTCGACGATCTCCAGCAGGCCTTTGGGCGGGGTCTCGCGGATGTACTTCACGACCGTGGGATGGGCGTTTACCGCCCGCTCTCCTTCGACCCAGTACTGGCCCATTTCGGCCATGCCTTCGCTGTACCAGGTGGGGCCGGTGGTGCCAAAGTTCTGCCCGCAGTAGGCATGCACCGCCTCGTGTTGCGGCGTGCCGTGATCGGCCACCGCGTAGACCACCGACTTGGCCTTGAACTGTTTCCCCAGGGTCAAGGTCTGGGTCAGCGTCACTCCGCCGCCGGCCGCGATGTGCGCCGCTCCTTCGGGATCGATGGAATTGGGCGGCCAGTTGTTCAGATCCTTGGCCACGTAGCACTCAATGATCCCCTGCGGCGCCTTGCCCCAGTACTTCGAGATGAGCCCGATCATCGTGTCGAGCCGCTTGAGCAGCGCCTTGGCCTCGACCGGATCCAGATCCGTATTGAGGACGAAGAACGGCGACGAATAAGTCGCCACCTTGCCCCCCTCGACCTTGCCTGTCTTGCCCGTCGATTTCGAGGGTGCCGTCTTGGTTCCCGAGGTCTGTCCCCAGGCCGGCGAAGCCAGCATGGATTGCGAAACCAGCGTGCCAAGCATCAGGGGCAGAACGATGGCGATTCCTCGCATGGCATCTTCTCCGGCAAAGGCCATTCGCTTGCGAATCGGCCGACTTTAAAAATCTCGGGCAGGGAATGCAGCGGAGCGCGCAAACGCACAGACCGCCGGCAAAGCCTCGGCACAGGGAATGGGGGGATAGACGAAAAGAGTATCGAGAAAGTTTCGCCGTGAGGCAATGTTTTTCTGCTGGTTTTTACACTGCGAAGCAAATACCGGGGCGGTTGTCGATTTGACGCGACTCCGTTCGACTAAGAGATGAATGCCTGGCAATCGTGCTTGCCCAGGCAATTTCCACTCCGTTTCCGAGGCAAATCGCCATGAAATACGTGTGCCTAGGCTTCATCGACGAAACCAAGTTTGCCGCTCTTCCGCCAGAGGAATCGCAGCGCATGATGGAGGAGTGCTTTGCCTATGACGATGAACTTCGCCGGGGTGGGCATTTTATTGGAGGTGAAGCCCTCGATACGGTCCGTAATGCCGTTACGTTGCGGATGAAGAACGGCGAGGTTGCGGTGACGGATGGTCCGTTTGTCGAGACCAAGGAAACACTCGGCGGCATTCTGCTGCTGGAAGCCCGCGACCTGAACCACGCCATCGCGCTGATGTCGAAACATCCGGGGGTCAAAGTGGGCCCCTTCGAGATCCGGCCGGCCGATGAATCGGTCAACCAACTGATCGCCGAGCGGAATGCGAAGTTCACGAAAAAGGCCTGAGCCAACGGGCCAGCTTTCTTCCTCTCTTTCTCTTTCAAGGATCGTGTGATGTCTTTGCTGCGAATCGAGAGCTATTCCATCTCCCTCGATGGCTTCGGAGCCGGGCCGGACCAATCGCTGGAGAACCCGTTGGGTGTCGGCGGCACGTCGCTGCACGGCTGGGTGTTTGGCACTCGAACGATCCAGCAAAAGTTATTCGGCAAAGACGAGGGCTCGACCGGCATCGACGACGACTTTGCCGCGCGGGGCTTCTGCAACTTCGGGGCCTGGATTCTGGGGCGCAACATGTTCGGCCCCGTGCGCGGTCCCTGGCCCGACGAATCCTGGAAGGGCTGGTGGGGGGACAATCCGGTTTATCATTGCCCGGTCTATGTCCTGACCCATCACCCACGGGCGTCCCTTGAGATGGAGGGGGGGACCGTCTTTCACTTCATCACTGGTGGCATTCACGAGGCCCTGCGGCTCGCGCGCCAGGCGGCAGCGGGCAAAGACGTTCGCGTCGGCGGCGGTGCCGCCACGATTCAGCAGTACCTTCGCGCCAAGCTGATCGACGAGATGCATCTGGCCATCGCGCCGGTCCTGCTGGGTTCAGGCGAACGACTCTTCGCGGGGGTCGACCTGGTCGCGCTGGGCTACGAATGCGTCGAACGCAAGGAATCGCCCGGCGCGACGCATGTGGTGATCCGCAAGAAGTAGAGCCAGATCTCAGGCTTCAATCCCTCCTTCTACCCCTTCGTCCCGCACCTCCTCCCCCTTTTCGCTTTTCGACCCCAGGGGTACGATGAGCGGTTTCCGGGGCCCTGGGACGGGCAGGGAGTTGCTAGCAAACTACTTCCGCCTGGACTCCCGTTCCCCCCCTTTCCCCGCCCGAGTTGAAGCGAAGGAGCAGAGAGAAGCCCATGGCCAACGACACCAACGTCACCTGGCACGATCACAGCGTTACCCGTGCCGAACGCGAAGCCCTGAACGGAAACAAGGGCTGCATCGTGTGGTTCACCGGCCTGTCGGCCTGCGGCAAAAGCACCGTAGCCAACCTGGTCGATCACAAGCTCCATCAGATGGGCGTGCATAGCTTCGTCCTCGACGGCGACAACGTCCGCATGGGCCTGAACGCAGGCCCGGGCATGCTGAAGGAGCGTCACGGCGAGGATTACGCCAAGCGGTTCGGCCTGGGTTTTTCGGCCCTGGATCGCGAAGAGAACATCCGCCGCATCGGCGCCGTGGCCAAGCTGTTCGCTGATGCTGGCATTGTGGCTCTGACGGCCTTCATCAGCCCGTACCGCAAGGACCGCGACGGGGCCCGCAAGGTCCAGGCCGAAGGGGACTTTGTCGAGATCTTTGTCGACGCCCCGCTGGCCGTCTGCGAAGCCCGCGACCCCAAGGGACTGTACAAGAAGGCCCGCGCCGGCGAGCTGAAGGGCTTCACCGGGATCGACGATCCGTACGAAGCCCCCGAGAAGCCCGAGTTGGTGCTGGACGCCGGGACGAAGGACGCCGAGACGCTGGCGAATGAAGTGATTGCTTACCTGAAGAAGGCCGGCAAGATTAAGTAGTCATCGCGGGCGCAGGTGCAAGCATCTGGCTTGCACCTGCGTTCTTGGTCCCAGGCTCCGCCTGGGCCCACACGAACCCGAGGCTCCGCCTCGTTGAAGCTGCCAGGAAGCGCAGCGCCAGGTTTCAGCGGGAAGGAAAGCCCCGCGTCGAGAAGATGTTGGATTCCGGTCGGATAGAGCAAGGGCAGCATTTTGCTCGCTTCGTCGAGGCAGAGCCTCGGGTTACTGTGGTCCCAGGCAGAGCCTGGGACCAAGGAGTACGAGGTTGCTCTCCCGAAAAACCGCTCTTGCCCGGCAACCCCACCTTCGGCTATTGTCCCGCACCTTTCGTGTTTCACTGTCGTGACGCAGCCTATTCTCCCCGACGCGCGACCGACTCGCACCAAGCGATGTCTGTTTGCTCTGGTGGGACTAGGTCTGCTGACTTTGCTGGCAACGGCCGGCTGGCTTGCACCCGATCCCAGTGGGATGGGGACGCACCAGCAGTTGGGGCTTCCCCCGTGCTCGTTCCGGCAAGTATTTGATCGGCCTTGTCCGTCGTGCGGTATGACGACGGCCTGGTCACATTTCGTGCGTGGTCAATTCCTGAAGTCGTTCGACGCAAACCTGGGGGGAGCGTTCCTGGCCCTGGCGGCCCTGATCGTTGCACCCTGGATGCTGATAACCGCCTGGCGCGGCGAGTATGCCACGCGTCCTCCACCGGACGTCTACGTGGCCCTGGTCGCGCTGGCAATTTCGGCCGTAACGCTGCTCCAATGGGGTCTGCGGATGTCGGCCGAGTGACGAACAGCGGAGAAGGATCTCCGCTTGTGAGTGTAACCCTGTCAAGAACGAGGATTGCGATGGATCGCTCCCTTCTCGCGTCATGCCGCCGATGGACGCTGTGGGCCCTGTGCGTCGGGGCAATTCTGCCCGCCACGGGCTGCGCCAGCGGGCTCGCCGCGGCCCTGTGGGTCATCAAGGGAACCGACGTCAACGCCGAATACAACGGCTTGCAAGGCAAGAAGGTGGCTGTCATCTGTCAGCCCCCGGCCAGCCTGAAGTACAGCACCTCGAGCGCGGCCAAGGAGCTGGCGGTGGAAGTCACCCGCATGCTCAAGGCCAATGGCAAGAAGATCGACGTGGTCGACCCGCGCGAGATCGCCAAGTGGACCGACGCCCACGATTGGGAAGATCCCACCGAGATCGGCAAAGCGGTCGACGCCGACATGGTGCTGGCCATCGAACTGGACGACTTCAAGCTCTACGAAGGGCAGACCCTGTATCGGGGCAAGGCCAACGTGGTCCTGAAGGTCTACGACATGAAGAAGGGCAAAGAAGTCGTGTGGGAGAAGTTCCCCTCGCAGTCGATTTATCCGGCCACGACCGGCGTGCCGACCACCGACAAGCAAGAGGGCTACTTCCGCCGCGAGTTCATCCGCGTACTGGCCGACGAGATCGGCCGCTACTTCTACGATCACGACTCGCGGGCAGCGTTTGCCGCGGATAGCCAGGCCTTCAAGTAAGTCTTACTCCCCGCGGAACATGCCGCTCTTGCGGTCGCCGCGCGACAGCAAGAACGCCAGCAGGTCCAAAAGCTCGTCCTGGTTCAGCGTGTCCAACAGGCTGGTGGGCATCATCGACAGCTTCGAGGGCTCCATCGATTCCACGGTGGATCGCTTGATGCTTGTCGAGCCGCCCGGGTTGAGCATGTCGGTGTTGATCATCATGTTGTCGTTGCTCAGGTTCACGATTCGCCCCGTCACCGTTTTGCCTTCGGTGGTGGTGATCACGACGGCTTGGTACTGATCGCTGATCGTCTTGGACGGATCGACGATCGACTCCAGCAGATCGCGGACGCTGAACCGGCCGGCCGCGCCCGACAGGTCGGGGCCATTGGCCCCTCCTTCGCCGGCAAAGCGATGGCAGGCAAAGCAGTTGGCCGCGGCGAACATCGAGCGCCCCCGGTCGAAGTCACGCTCCTTGAGCCCTTGATTCACCAGTGGCAGGACTTCGTCCAGCGTCCACTTCTTCACAAACGGCCGCGGTTTCGAGACGGTTGCCGAAGCTTGGGCCGGGGCCGCCTCGAGAATCGGTTTCAGCTCGGCCAGTTCTGACGGGGTCAACGTGGCCACAGCATCGCGCTTGATATTGGCCATGAAGTTGTCGAAGCTCGAGCCCCCCTTGAAGGTGCTCGCCTTCAAGAACCACTGGAAGTACTCCTTCCGTTGCTCCGGGGTCCAACCGGTCTTGAGCATTCGCAGCGCCCGGGCGTAGTCGATCTGCTCCTCCTGCGTCGGGGCCGAAGCCAGCAACTTCACTCCCCGACCGGCTACATCGGGCGCCTGCAGGTAGACGAGCACGGGCAGCAGTTCAGCATTGGCAAAGCGGTCGCGGAGCGGAAAGACCGGGTTGAGCGCCGCCAGGATCTTCTCGCGCTCGGCATCGGCTGGCGTGCCGAAGCGATTCAGATAGATCTGCCAAACGCGGGCCAGATCGGCCTGCTGCTTGCCGTTCAACTTGCTCCAATCGATCTTGCTCAGCGCCTCGGCGATTTGCTTGCTTCGCGCCGCATCGACCGGCGGATCGCTCGGCTTGCGATGCGCGGGGCATGGGGCACTGACGTGGACCAGCGCCAGCAGGGCCGGAATCGCCGCCGTGGGATTGGCTTCATTCAACGCTTTCTCGCGCCAACCGGCCGGATCTTGATGCTCCAGTGCCACTCGAGCGGCCCCCCGCAGAAAGCGATCTTCGGAAGCCAGCGCCGGCCAGGCGGCCGCGATTGCCGCTGGGTCTTTCACTCCGTGAAAGGCTTCCAGCTTCAGCCTTGCCTCGCGCTCTGGCGTGGAGGGGACCTCCGTCGCCGGCGCGGTCGATTCCTTACCCGTGTAGGTCACGCGGTACAAGCCCGACTGCGTGTTCCGCCCGCCGATGGCAAAGTACATCGCTCCGTCGGGATGAATCAGCAGGTCGGTCAGAGGGAGCGGACTCCCGGAGATGAACTCCTCGAATTCGCCGGTGTATCCGCTTCCCTGCGGCTTCAGATGCACGGCGTACAACTTGCCGTAGCTCCAGTCGCAGATAAAGAACGCCCGCTGGTACTTGGCCGGGAACTTGGCGCCGGTCCCAAAGGTGACTCCGGTCGGCGAGCCCGGCCCGATGTCGACGGTGGTCGGCAGGCTGTCGACGTAATAGGCCGGATACTTGCCGGCGCCGTTGCGCCAGCCGTAGTCGCCGCCGCTGGCGACCAGATTCACACGGGTCGGCCGATACCAGGGGGTGTTGAAGTCGTATTCCATGTCGGCGTCGAAGGTAAACAGATCCCCTTCGGCGTTGAAGGCCGCGTCGTATTGATTGCGGAAGCCGACGCAGAGCAGTTCCCACTCCTTGCCCTCGGGATCGATCTTGTAGAGCGCCCCGCCCGGGCCCAGCACGCCGGCCATAAAGCCTCGGCCGTCGGGCATCCGCGGCAGCAGATGGTCCTCGCCCCAGGTGGCAGGCACGCGCGATTTGGCGCGATCGGTCAGTTTGGTCTGGTTGCCATGCACGACCACCAGCGACTTGCCATCGGGATGCGCCACAATGGCATGCGGACCGTGCTCTCCGCCGCCATTCAGCTTGCGAAGCTGCGTGACCTGATCCGGCATGTCGTCGCCGTCGGTGTCCTTAACGCGGTACAGGCCACTCTCGAACTTGCGGCCGTTGACCATCACGTACAGGCTGTCGAAGGCCCACAGCAGGCCCTGCGCCTCGCCGATATTGGCCGGGATCTTCTCGACCTTGACACCTTGCTCGCCCAGCTTAGGGAGCGTGACGCGGTACAGGCCTCCCCCTTGATCGCTGACAATCAACCGACCCTTGGGATCCAGGCACATCGAGACCCACGAGCCTTCGGTCTCCTTGGGGACCGAGTAGAGCAGCTCGACTTTGAAGTCCTTGAGGGTCTTGATGCGCTCAACCGGCGTCGCGGCGGCTTCGGCGACCAGGTCCTTCCCCTTCACGGCCGGGGCCTTGGCTGGATCCTTCTTTTTCTCAGTCTCTTTCTTCTCTTGGGCGGAGACAAGAGTGGCCACGAACAGAGCACACAGCAAGGCAGAAAGAACGCGCACGGGATAGGTCCTTCGGGGCCAGGGCAGCAAGGATTTCAACCACAGAAAGGAGTGGCCTTTACCTTTGCCCGATTCCGCGCGCAAGTCAAGCAGGTTGAAGCCCAGGGACCCTTTGTCATGTGGGCGTCTCGATTTTGCGTGGAATCGTAGCCGCAGTAGAGCGTCTACGCGAAAAGGTGGGTAACTCTAGTCTGCCCAAGACCCCCACGAGGCGAGCTCGTGGGGGTCGTTCGGGATCTCACCCTTTTGGAATAGACGTACTATACGTCCCTCTACCCAGAATCGAGACGCTCATGCCCCTTTGCCCTTTGCAATCGCCCTTAGCGGGTGAACTCCCACTCGCGTTCGGCCGTGAGGGCGCATAGCGGCGCCTGGGCCAGCACGTACTCGGCCACGATGCGGCCTTCGATCAGATGCTCGCGAATGATCCGATCCAATACCTCGGGCTCGCACCTGCCGTACCAAACCCCTTCGGGATAGACGACCACGATCGGGCCGCTGTCGCAGATACCCAGGCATTGGGTCTTGGTTCGCAGCACGCCGCCTTGGCCCGACAGCCCCACGTCCTTCAGCCGGTGCTTGAGATAGTCCCAGGCTTCGGACATCCGCTTCTCGCTGGCGCACTTGGCGGTTCGCTTGTCGAGACACATCAGAATGTGCCGACCCGCGTCAGGAATGCCGAGCTTCTTGGCGCTCTTGCGTCCCGAGTGGAGATCATCGCCAAAGTTTTTCTTGTCGCCCATCGCAGCCCCGATCCAGGTAACGTCGCGTGTCCAGGCAATTGTACCTCTCAGGCAAGTCCGAGAGAACGCTGCCGCGCGAAGCACCGGCGCAATACGCCTGCCGCAATCGGCACGGTCGCTAGAATCGCTATGGATGGTCGCTTGGGCGTGAAGTGCGAAGTCTACTTGGCTGCTTCTTCAGCGATGACCATGCTGGCCTTGGCCCCCGGGCGAAGGTGCAACTGCGGGTTCTCGACCTCGGCCCACACCCGGAAGTGGTTCGTCACCGGTTCGATCTCGGGGCTGACGAAGACGATCTTGCCGGCGAACTTCTCGCGCTTGCCGCCGGGGAGCAGGGCCTCGACCACCACGGGTCGTCCGGTCAGCTCGCGGCCGTGCGAGTCGGCGTCCAGAAAGCCTTCCACCCGCAGCCGGTCGACCCGCATCACGCGGATCACGGGGTCGCCCGGGTTAAGCCATTCACCGACCAGCTTGTGCCGTTCGACGACGATGCCGGCCGTCGAGGCCACGATCTTCCGTCGGCGAAGATTCGACTCGGCGATATCGACCAGCCCGGCCTTGGCTTGCGCCGTGACGCGAGCCACCTCGAGGTCGCGCTCGGCTTGCTCGATCTGCAGCTTGGCTTTTTCGACGTTCAGGCGTCGCTCGGCCATTTCGGTCTTGGTCACGCTTTGGGGGACGACTTCGTTGGCCTCTTCGCCCCGCTTCAGGTGCGAAACAGCCACGCGCCAGCTGGCCTCGGCAAAGCGCACGTTCACGTCGTTACTGGCGTTTTTTTCAGCGACCTGAAACTCGAAGATCGCCTGCTTCTTCTCGAGCTCGGCCTTTTCGCTGTCCAACTGCCCGACTTCCTGGCCGATCTCGATCAGCGTCCCTTCCTGCACCATCAACTTCTCGAGTTGGCCCGCTTCCTTCGCCGGCACCGCGACCTGTTCGATCAAGGTCACCAGGCAGCGATCGATGGCCACGCCCTTGGGTTTTTCGGGATTGGCGCCGGTGGCTGCCTTCAGCAGCAGAACGGTCAAGATCAAGGCCGTCACAGTCAGAAGGAGCGCGCGGGGCATGGGCGGGAGCCTTGGGCAGGGTGCAGGCGGGGAAAACTTGTACCAAGGTTATACGACGAAGTGGGGGACTCGCAACGGCCCCCATTGCCGCGATGAGCAGCCGTACGGCTTGCGCACGCCGTAAAGGTTCGCCAGATTGCCATCCATTCGCTCGCTCTCGGGCGACATGCTGGCGAAATCCCTTTAGCGGCTACTTCGCCGAGTCGATGACAACACAGGCACGGAATCATCTCCCGATGGAGTGATGGTTCTGTGTACGCGAGACTTGGATAGCGGCCGCTGGCCGCCAGCCGGACTTTCTTATCGGAGCAGTGAAGCGATGAAGAAAATCATCCCCCTTTTCGTGGCGATGGCGGTCCTGTTGGGCTATGCCGCCCAGAGCATGAACTCTGCGGAGTCCTCGACCCGCGCCGAAAACCTGAAGGGTCTGTTCCAGGGCAAACTCCCCGGCAAGCTGGGTGAGATGCAGAAGGACAAGGCATTCAACAAGGCCTCGCGCAAGGCCGATCGGGCGGGCGCTAAGTCCGAGGGTCGTCAACGCGGCGGCGGCGATCATGGCGGCGGCAGCGCCTGCAAGAACTGCCAATAAGCCAGGCCTGTAAGCATTCAAGCGGTGCGGCCCGTGGCCGCATCGCTTGGCATCCAAGCGCCGGCGGACGGGCGACCTACTCGGTTCGCTACTTCTTTTTGCCGCCGGCCGCAGCGCGCTCACTCGCTTCCTGCGCGCGAAACTTTGCGATCTGCTCGATCAAGTCCAGCGGGATCGGTTCGTCGAGCGGAAATCGATACGTGCTCTTCAAGGCTTCGTAAGGGGCCATCGCTTTGCGGAAGGCCGTGTCTCCTTTCGGCCGGGGATAGACGCCGACGTGCGTCTTGTAGACCCCGTAGCTGACCAGGTTCCCATGCCAGACAAGCGTCGGCATGCCGTACTTGATCGCCTCCTCGGCGCCGGGCGCTCCCTTCTTCATGGCCGCCCGGATCTTCTTCAAGATCGCTCGGAGCTTGCTGGGATGGCCCGCGATGTACTCGTCGACACTGGCCGGGGGAGCATTCTTCACTCGCGATACTCGTTTCTTGTCGCTGAAAAGACCGATTGGCAAAAAAAACTAAGCTCAAATGCTGCTAGAATGCGGATAGAGGTACCCACATCCGCGCCAAGACTACCCAACTCCCACGTCCGCATCTCGGCTCCGATCGATCACCTCACCGCGCATCACGTCGACACGCAGGTGCATGATATCAAGGCAGGCCGCGAGCCTCGCGGCAATCGGTGCGAGTTGGATCGCCGCCGCAGTGCCCCAACTCCCCGTGATCAACACAAACTCCCGCTGGCCCTGCTGCTCAATCATGAGTTGTAGCTCGTAGCGCTCTAACCGGCTGTCTTCGTCGCTCCGTGCGGAATAGATCACCTCGCAGATGGCGATCACGTTTTCGATCGGGGCCTGCCGAGGATGGCGACGCAAATGCACCACACCCTGTTCCTTGTCGAATCGAATCCAGGGCATCCTACGTCGCAGCAGCAGCCAGTATCCCAAGGGCACATACAGCGGCCAGAGACAGACGAGCCCGCCCAGGGAAAGCACCGGCCGCAGTTCGAGCGGCCTGCGGTCAATCAGCCAGCCCAGTCCCACCAGAGCGGCCCAACCAAGTGAATAGAGGAGCGATTGCTTGGCGGCCTGGAACCAATCGGTCCTGGGCAGGGTGACCAGGACCTGGCCGGGCTCGTCCCTTACGACGACCGAATACCACAGAAGCCGCAAGTAGCCAGCGCTCAGGCCGTGGAACTCACTCGGTTTCGGCAGCGGCTGGGACTTCTTGGGCGATGCCATGCGTATCGTCCCTGGCGACAACTCAGCGGACCGCCCACCGAGATCAGTTCGTTGCCACGATAACGTACCGCAAGGGACTGCGACACAGGCAGCCCGATCCTTCACTCGCCGAGCTGATGAATCGTATTGTGCAGCACCCCCTTCCACACGTTCCCCCTTCGGGCCGCGCAAGTCGTACTTGATCTCCATGCACCAGGTGGGGGCAATCTCAACCGTCCGACCATCTTCCGAACAGAAGGACGCACTCTCTACCACGCCAGGCGACGCCATCGTCGGGGAATCCGCTCGTGCGACAATCCCATCCGATTTTGCGTCAGCACCTTTGCGGTTACCAGAGCACTCGGCCGCCGTCGATCACGACCAGCGAGCCGGTCATATAGCTCGAGGCATCGCTGGCCAGATAGAGGGCAAGCCCAGCGATCTCGCGCGGGTCCCCCAGCCGCCCCATGGGGATCGTCCCCTCGATTTCGCCCTGCAACTCCGGCTTCTCGCCGAACCACTTGCGATTGGCATCGGTGAGAAACGTGCCCGGCAGGATGGCGTTCACCGTCACTCCCAAGGGAGCCCAGTCGGCGGCCACCGACTTGGTGAACATGGCCAGGCCGGCCTTGGTCGTCTCGTACGAGCGGCCCCGCATCTGCTTGCCCGGGACCAGCCCCGAGATCGACGCGATGTTGATCACCCGGCCCCACTTGCGGCGGAGCATCGCTCCGCCGATCAACTTGGTACACAGAAACGCCTGCGTCAGGTTCAGATCCATGATCCGCAGCCAATCGTCGATCGGCATGTCTTCGGTGGGATAGTTCACCCGCCGGCCGCCGACGTTGTTGATCAGGATGTCGATCGGCGAAAAGCAATGCAGAGCCTCGAGGCACATCCGGCTGGCATCGTCGGGAGATGAAAGATCGCCGACCAGCGTCTCGACCTCTGTCCCGATCGGAGCCAGTTCGGCCTTGGCCGCCTGCAGCGAATCGTCTTCGCGCCCGACCAGCACCAGTTTGGCCCCCGCCTCGCCCAACGCCCGGGCCATCTCGAGCCCCAGCCCGCGGCTGCCGCCGGTAATCAAGGCCCGCCGACCATCAAGGCGGAATTGGTCGAGGATGGGCATGGGAGGAAGTGGCTAGTGGTGAGTGGTGACTAGCCGCCGGTGGCCCATCGTAGTGCTTTCTAACTCGCGTGCGCGGGCGAAAGTTCGAGAAGAATCCTGGCCGTTACTCGACCTTACGGATCACCGGTTTCTCGACCTTGGCGGTGCCCGGAGTCTTCGGCAACTCTTTGATGACGTTTCCTTCGACTTTGGGTTCCAGCTTGATCTCGGTCTTCGACTCGGACTGCACCTCTTCGCTCTTGATGGGGCCCGCCACCTGTGCGTAGGCCACAAACTCCATCACGTCGGCACTGCGATCCGTGGTGATGGCGATCTTGCCGGTCACCTTTCCCGGGGTCTCGCCGGCGGTGAAGGTGACGGGGATCACATGCAAAGGCTTCGACTCTTCCGGCAACTTGAACTGGAAGCAATCCTTACCGTCCTTACACTCCATCCCGACGATCTTGAAGGGCTTCTTTCCCTTCACCACCACCGACTTGGTCACCACTTCGCCTGGCTTCAGAACGCCCAGGAAGAGAGAGGCGGGGCTGACAGACAGCTCCGGCACCACGCGCCCTTCGACTTCCACGGCGAACGTGCCGCCGGATCGTTCGGACGTTTCGACAATCAACGTATCTTTGACGTAACCGACCGGGGTCTTGTCGTCCAACTTCACGGTCAGGTTGTATTGCACCACGCCGTTTTGACGGCTGCGGGCTTCCTCGGGCTCGAAGGCCTCTGCGGTCAAGTGAGCATTGGGGCTCTTGATGGCGGTGATCCTCCACGAGCTATCGCCCGTGTGAGTGATCTGAATCGTCTTCTTCAGGGCCACGCCCGAGTCGACCGTGCCGAACTCCACTCCACCCGGTGTCAACACGACGTCGGTGCGGATGAATCCCGAGACATTCAACTGCACCTCGGCATAGTAGGGCTTGTCGAAGGTCACGGTCACGGTCGCGCTCTTGGCACCCGTGAAAGAGTTCGTATTGTAGGTGGCGATGATCGCCCCCTTTTCGTACGTCTTCAAGGTCTGCGTTTCGATCTGCGGCGTGGTGCAGCCGCAGCTCGAGCGAACGCCGACGATGTGCACTTCCTCTTTATATTTGTTCTCGAGGACGAAGCGGAACTGAGCTTTCGAGCCGCGAGGCACGCTGCCGAATTCGTGCGTCGTGGTTTCGAACATCTTCCGCGCCCATTCCTGAGCCGAGGCTTGGGAAGAAGCCATCAGCAGCAGGACCAGTGCCGTTAAGACCGTGCGCCGGATCATCTCATCCTCCGAAGAGGCCTCTTGATTCGCCAACCCCATGCGGGGAGGAAGGCAATCAAGGACCTGAGTGCAATAGGCCCCGCCTGAAAACACAGGAGTGCAGTAGCGAAGGTGGGGGCCTTGATCTTTATATCGGTCAAATGGGTTAGAAACGAAAGACATCTCGTAGGGGGCTGACATCTTTGCTGGTGTGACTGGCACTGCCAGCAACCAAGTGTCCAGACCCTCGGGAAACATACGCCCGGCTTCCAGGAGTGTCAATTTAATCTTGCGGTATACGTTTAGTCCGTAGGGGTTACGGCGAATGCACCGCTCGCAGGCCGGCTGGTATCTGGCATTTCGCAATGTGCCTAGGACTTGGATTGCAGAAGTTGGAGAAGCCAGCCAAAGAGCGCAAACTGTGCCGAAAGTTCACAGAGCGTAAACCCTGACTCCCGTGTCTGAGCGCTTCACTGCCATGCCCGTGTCACTCCCCATCGACGAAGTCCTGCCGCAGTTGACGGCTGCGCTCGCGCGGCACTCCTCGGTGGTGCTGCGTGCGCCGACCGGGGCCGGCAAGACGACGCGCGTACCGCCGGCGCTGCTGGATGCCGGCCTGGCCGGTGCGGGGCGGATTCTGCTCCTCGAACCCCGGCGGATCGCCGCCCAAGCCGCCGCCCGTCGCATCGCCGAGGAGCGGGGCGCGACGCTCGGTGGAGAGGTCGGCTACCAGGTCCGTTTCGACAAGAAGTTATCCGGCAGCACCCGCATCCTGGCCATGACCGACGGCATTTTCCTGCGAATGTTGCAGGATGACCCGTTTCTGGAACGGGTCGGGGCTGTCCTGTTCGACGAGTTCCACGAGCGGAGCGTGAACGTCGACCTGGCCCTGGCTATGGTCCGCAAAGTACAGCGCGAAATCCGCCCCGATCTGAAGCTGGTGGTGATGTCGGCCACACTTTCGCCCGAAGCGATCGCCAAGTATCTGGGCGACGCCCCCATTGTGGAGAGTCGCGGGCGGCAGTTTCCGGTCGAGATCCGCTACCAGAAGCATCACTCTTCGGCCCCCGCCCACGAGAGCGTCGCCGACGGGGTCCGCGAACTTTTTGCAGAGACGACGGGGGACGTGCTGGCGTTCTTGCCCGGCGTGGGGGAGATCCGCCGGGCGGCCGACGAGTTGCGTGGACTGGCCGAGCGCGAGGATGCGTTCCTCTACAGCCTTTACGGCGATCTTCCCTTCGCCGAACAGCAGCAGGTGCTGGAACCCAGCCCGCGCCGCAAGATCGTGCTGGCCACTAACGTCGCCGAGACTTCGGTCACCATCCCGGGCGTGACGGCCGTGGTCGATTCCGGTCTGGCCCGCACTTTGCGGATGGATCCGGCGCTCGGGCTCAATCGGCTGGAGGTAGTCCGCATCGCCCGGGCCGCCGCCGATCAAAGGGCAGGCCGAGCCGGTCGCACGGGGCCCGGCGTCTGCCTGCGGCTGTGGACCGAGCGTGAGCAATCGGCGATGCGCGACCACGAGACCCCCGAGATCCTGCGAGTCGATCTCGCCGGGCCCGTGCTGGAGCTGCTCTGCTGGGGCGAGCCGGACGTGCGCGGCTTCCCCTGGTTCGACCCGCCGCCGGCGGCTTCGCTCGATCAGGCGCTGCTGCTGCTGGAGCGGTTGGGAGCGGTCGGCCCGCGCGGCATCACCGAGCAGGGGAAGCAACTGGCCCGACTGCCGATGCATCCGCGAATCGCCCGGCTACTGTTGGAAGGGGCTATCCTGGGCGAACCGGCCCGCGCGGCGTTGGCTGGCGCTTTGCTGGCCGAGCGCGACCCGTTTCTGCGCTCGCCGGGGCCACGAGGCGGAGCGCGCCAGGCCGGCGGCTGGAGCGACTCGGACGTGCTCGATCGCGTGGCGGCGCTCGAGCAGTTCGATAACCGTGGCGGGCGTCACACCGAGGCCGGCTCGCTCGACTCCGGGGCTGCGCGGTTTGTGCTGCGAGCCCGCGACGAGTGGCTGCGGCTTCTGGAGAACGAACTGCGCGACGTGAAGCGTTCGCCGGATCGGAACCTCGACTCCGACGAAGTCCTGTTGCGGGCCATCTACGCGGGCTTTCCTGATCGGCTGGCGCGGCGGCGCGAAGCAGCCGGTCGGCGGGGCGTGATGATCGGTGGACGAGGGATCAAACTCCACGAGCGGAGCGCCGTCGTCGATCCAGAGCTGTTCGTATGCGTCGACCTGGAAGAAACGGGGCATAGCGAAGCCCTGGTGCGGCAGGCTTCGGTGGTCCGCCGAGAGTGGCTGGACGAATCGCGGCTGAAGATCACGATCGACGTGGAGTTCGACCCGGCGCGGCAACGGGTCATCGCCCGCCGCAGGACGCGGATCGAGGATCTGGTCCTCGATGAAGCGATCACCAACGTGCCTAAGGACTACGACGCTAGCGGCATCCTGGCCCAGGCGGCCACCGAACGTTTGGATCTGACGACGATGGTCGATGAGCCGGCCCGCAACTACCTGGCCCGACTCGAATCGCTGCGCGGTTGGCGACCCGAGTTGGAACTGCCCGACCTCGGCGAGGATCCACTGCGTTCGATGTTGCCGCAATTGGCTGCCGGGTGTCTGTCCTTCGACGACTTAAAAAAGGCTCCAGTAGTCGGCGTGCTGAAGAATCTGCTTACCTCGCAGCAACTGGCAGCCGTGGAGCGCGAGGCACCGGAACGGGTGCAAGTACCCAGCGGCAGTTGGATCACGCTGCGCTACGAGGCCGGCCAACCGCCGGTGTTAGCCGTGCGCATTCAGGAAGTGTTCGGCATGGCCCAGACGCCGCGCGTGGGCGGGGGGCGCGTGCCCGTGGTCATGCACCTGCTGGCCCCCAACATGCGTCCGCAACAAGTGACGCAGGATCTGGCCAGCTTCTGGAAGAACACCTACGCCGAAGTCCGCAAGGAACTGAAGCGAAGGTATCCGAAGCACTCGTGGCCGGAAGACCCGACGCAGGCGACGCCGGAGAATCGGCCGAGAAGAAAGTAGAAATAGAAGGGCGGAAGAGGAAGGAAATGAACCACAGAGGTTCCCCGAAGGGGATACGGAGCATAGCCCAGGGTTGGCCCGCGCAGCGCGGCCTACCCTGGGTAATATTTTTTCGTCGTTCCCGTCCCTCTCCTCCCTGGCGACTGCTGCGGCTTTGCCGAAGCAGTCGCCAGGGAGGAGAGGGGCAGATTGGGGAGGAAGGGTGATGGCGCGTGGGAGTACCCAGGTTAGGCCGCGCTGCGCGGGCCAACCCTGGGCTATGCTCCGTATCCCCTTCGGGGAATATCAAACGCAATCCGGTGGAGGTGGCTACTCCACCGTCACGCTCTTCGCCAAATTTCGCGGCTTGTCCACATCGCATCCCCGCATCACGGCAATGTGATAGGCCAGCAACTGCAGCGGGATGCTGTTCACGATCGGCTGCAGCACGTCGTCCACTTCGGGGACGTAGATCACGTCGTCGGCCACTTGCGAGACCAACGCGTCCCCCTCGTGGGCGATCGCAATCAGCGGTCCGCCGCGGGCCTTGATCTCCTCCATGTTCGAGAAGACCTTGTCGTAGACATGCCCGCGAGGAACGATGAACACGCTGGGGGTGTTCTCGTCGACCAGCGCGATCGGGCCGTGCTTCATTTCGGCCGCGGGATAACCCTCGGCATGGATGTAGCTGATTTCCTTCAGCTTCAAGGCCCCTTCTAGTGCGACCGGGAAATTGTACTGCCGGCCGAGGTACAGGAAGTTGTCGCAGTGGTGGTACTTGGCCGCCACGTCTTTGACAGCGTCGTTGGTCAGCAAGGCCTGGCTCACCAGTGTGGGCAGGGCCTGCAACTGATCGATCATCCGCGAGCCATGCCCAAAGCTCAGATGCCGCAGGCGGCCGAGGTACAGGGCCAGCATCGAGAGGACCGCGCACTGCGAGGTGAAGGCCTTGGTCGAGGCCACGCCGATCTCCGGGCCAGCGTGCAGGTAGATGCCGCCGTCGGCCTCGCGGGCAATCGTGCTGCCGACCACGTTCGAGATGGCCAGCGTCGGGAAGCCCTTCCGCTTGATCTCGCGCAGGGCGGCCAGCGTATCGGCCGTCTCGCCGCTCTGCGTGATGGCGAACAGCAGCGTGTTCCGATCGAGCGGCGGATTGCGGTATCGCAGCTCGCTGGCGTATTCCACTTCCACCGGAATGCGGGCCAGCTCTTCGATCATGTATTCGCCGACCAGCGCCGCATGCCAACTGGTGCCGCAGGCCGTCAGTACAATCCGATCGACGCGCCGCAGTTGCTGCGGGGTCAGATTCAATCCGCCGAAGTGCGAAGTCGCTTCTTCGGCCAACAGACGGCCGCGCATCGTGTTCGTCAGTGACTCGGGCTGCTCAAAGATTTCCTTGAGCATGAAGTGGGCGTAGCCCCCCTTGTCCATGTCTTCGGTCTTGCCTTCCAGCACGTGGATGCTGGGCTCGATGCGGCCGGTGTCGCGGTGAATGATCCGCAGCACGTCGGCCGTCAGCAGGGCCATTTCGTGATCGGCCAGGTAGACGATCTTGTCGGTCCGCCCGATGAGCGGAGAGACATCGCTGGCCAGGAAGTGCTCGCCATCCCCCACGCCGACCACCAGCGGGCTGCCGAGCCGCGCGGCGATGACGAGTTCCGGGTGTCCCTTGAACATGATGGCCAGGCCATACGTTCCCTTGAGCTGCGACAGGGCCGCTTCCACCGCGGCGATCAGCATAGGCTGCGCACAGACGGTAGCAGTGCCCCCTTTGTCCGACGCGCAGTTCGCATTCGAGGCGGCCGTCTGTTGCTGCTTCTCGAGACAGCTCGCGATCAAGTGGGCGATGACTTCGGTGTCGGTCGCCGAGCGGAAGACATAGCCCTCGGCCTGCAGGCGTTCCTTCAGCGGCATGTAGTTTTCGATGACGCCGTTGTGGACCAGCGCCACCACGTCGTTGCCCCCCAAGTGCGGGTGGGCGTTCTGATCCGTCGCGCCGCCGTGGGTCGCCCAACGGGTGTGGCCGATGCCGATATTGCCCACGCAGGGATGGTCAATCAGGCGTTTGGCCAGTCGGTCGATCTTGCCGGCCGCCTTGGTCACTTCCCAATCGCCCGTGCTGTTAAGCGTGGCGATGCCGGCGCTGTCGTAGCCGCGGTATTCCAGACGGCGAAGCCCTTCGAGCAAAAACTCTTCGGCGTTCGAAGGGCCGATGTAGGCGACGATTCCACACATACGCAACCTGCCTGGGAAAGAGGGAAACTTCCGTGTCGTCTGCAAGAAGCATACGAACCAGGTCAAGCACGTCAGCGCAGGCGGGCAGGGAGAGCACTCGCATGCAGTCGAAGCGGCGGGTCCGTACGTCGTGCAGGCCGACGGCCTCCAGCCGTCGACGTGTGGAGGGAGCCAAACAGGCGTGGAGTCGGTCTGGGAACCGGCTCGGATTGGGGTAACCAACGCCCCCGGCCACACTTCCGCCAACCGTATCAGAAGGGTTTGCGTGCGTCCAGGTCAGTCTGCATCGCCCCTCATGCGTGGATTTCTCGCCCGGACCGATTGCGAAGCGACTCAAGTTACTTGCGAGCCCGCGGGGGAGTGCAAGCGTCCACGGCACGCACTATCGTCTTTCGCAGCAACGA
>Ga0105046_10003732_pt1 | contig 24196 bp, 18 predicted proteins | sample MAT03_FD_78385 | JGI IMG/M metagenome (GOLD analysis project Ga0105046, IMG submission 78385) | Freshwater microbial communities from Lake Fryxell liftoff mats and glacier meltwater in Antarctica - MAT-03 (megahit assembly) | ecosystem: Environmental > Aquatic > Freshwater > Ice > Liftoff...
CTCTTACGAAATCGGCTAAAGCCGATTAGTCCGCTTTAGCGGACTTCGTAACGCTTTGCGTAGCACGGGAATTCATCCCCGTGCGGGGTAAATGCGGATAAAAATGAACGGCTGAGTAGTTACCAGAAATCACAGAGAAAACCCGTTTAAAAATCTCCGTGGACTCCGTGGTCTCAGTGGTAAAAATATTTCTTGGCCCATTCTTTTAGACACTCCCATAAAAAGAAAAGAGTCCCACTTTTCAGTGGGACTCTTTTGTGCGGTTCAGAATTAGAGAACTACGACGTCAGCGGCTTGCAAACCTTTGGGGCCGTTTTCGATTGTGAATTCAACCTTCTGGCCTTCCTGCAAGTTTTTGAAACCTTCGCCCTTGATTGCTGAAAAATGGACGAAGACATCGGGGCCGCCTTCACGTTCGATGAAGCCGAAACCCTTTGTACCATTGAACCATTTTACCGTACCGATTACACGATCAGACATTTTTTGCCTCCTAAGCAAAATAAAAAAATAAGGTGACGCAGTATGTCTTTCATCGGGCGGTTACACAAAACGTTTCACAGGTCGTGCTTTGATTCATCGTCTTCATACTTCCACAACGAAAAGCCACTTGCATCCTACAAACGCAACTTTATCATGAAATTCTTATCTTGACAATTATTTAACTGGCTCTAAAATCATCACGGGAATCTGGCGGTGCGCCGCGCGGATCTTATATAGCGCATATCCCCCATAAACCGAGACGGCCATCTGCCAATATCTTTCACGCTCTTCACCATCCGTCTCGCGGGCGATATATTGCATGGATTCTCCATTAAGCAATACCGCACATTGCGGATGTTTTTTGAGGTTGTAGTACCAACCAGGATTATTTTTTTGACCAAAATTAGAACCGATCAGCGCGATCTTTTCGCCATCGATCAAACTGACAAGCGGCATGGTACGCGGCTCGCCAGTTTTGGCTCCGGTGGTCGTGATCTGGATCATGGGCAGGCCGACGAGTTCTGCGACTGTGTGTTTGCCTTTGGTGACCTTCAACATTACTGTATCCAAACGATGAAGAACGATGGAAAGCACAGAGGAAACGGAGCGCAGCATTGCAAAGCGGTGCAGAAAACGTTGAAAAACGCTGGGGGTTTTTGAGGTTGTCATATGATTTTATTTTTAACACTTCTCTAGCGCACATTTTTCATGAAGCGCTTGACGGCAGACGGCCGTCTTACTGTAGAGAATTAAACAGTATCCTTTTCAGAGAATTTTTTTTGCGAAGTGAACTGGTCAATAATTAAAAATATCAACATCCAAAAGCAGAGAGCCAATTGTAAACCAACAGAGAGCGCGTGACGTTCTGGAGCCATGGCATCACCGTGCCAGGTGATGAAGAGATGCGGCAGGATGGGTAGATTTAGAAAAATAAATACTCCCCAAAGCGGATTAAGATTCCAGGCGCGTTTATAAATTGCGATCAAGGCTGAGGCGGTCAGGATCACCCAAAATAGAAAGATAAATTTAACAGGGTAAATAAACGGCTCCATAAACCACGGCAGGATGGGGTCATATCCATGTGCAAAAAATTTACTCAGGTCTTCGAATGCAATCAAACCTTGAAACGGACTCAGAGATTGGCCTACACTCCGCAGTGGATTGAACAACAGCCATTTCATATAACAAGTTTTTCCATGCTGCCCAAGCCAGATGCGATAATCTTTCAAATCAGGATTGTTGTAGAAAGCACTGTCCTGACTGTGCCCAAAGTTGTTGGCCATTGCCAGCAGCGCGGGTGTGACGGGCATTCCACAAGATTCAAGATAGGCAATCGATTCTGATCTAAGCAGCATACGCCGCCCCACAATGTTGTTGAGCGGGAACACCCAACGCTCGCCGATCTCTGAGTTGTAATTATTGAGCAGGAATGTAAACAGAAAGAATGCGGCAAGAATCAAGACACGCGGTTTTGCCCAGCGAAGAAAAGCGGCAATGATTAACATCCCAGCCAGCATGAGCAGGAGATAGGCATTTGTATCGCGTGTGAATGCCAGAAAGACACCCGCGATACACAAGGCGATTACTTTATCAATGCGCCAGCCGTGGGAAAGCCAGATGCCCAGAGCGAGGAAAAGCACAAAGCATGAAATGGAGAGTGACTCGGTCATCATCACATAATCCCAATGAGCCAGGTGACGTACCAGACTCAAAGCGAGGATGATGCCAAAGAAGAACGGTTTCAGCCAAACGGTCCGCATGGATGCGCTGACGAGCAGCGCCAGCAAGCCCCAAACGAGAATTGAAAATCCGACTTGGATGGAGACTGTCTGTGAAAAATCCTGCTTTGTGATTTTCAGCAAAAGCGGAAACACAAACGGACGTTTATCACCCCAAAAGCGAATATCTGAAATGGGCTGCTGCGAGATTCGCAGATAAGCGGCGGTGTCCACCAACTCGCGCGGCGTAACTTGCGAGGGTTGATTGGTAAACAAACGCAGGCCCGCATAGACAAGGAAAATAAAAGCCATCAAAAATTTTGTGTTTCGATTGGAGATGGGCATCTTATTTCTCCAGCCAGATAGTGACAGGCCCATCGTTGTGGATTTCCACTTTCATGTGCGCGCCGAATTGACCTGCTTGAGTCGGCAGGCCGTGACTGTTTAGCAATTCAATAAAACGCTCCACCAACGGCGAAGCAATTTCGGGTAACGCGGCATCTATAAAAGATGGACGGCGACCTTTGCGGGTATCGGCGTATAAAGTGAATTGTGAAACGACAATCGCTTCGCCTTTTACATCCAATACAGAGAGATTGGTCTTGCCTTGTTCATCTTCAAAGATACGCAGGTTTGCAGTTTTTTCAGCGAGGAAGGCGGCCTGCTCTTCCCCATCGCCGTGACCGATGCCCAATAAAATCAGCAGACCTTTTCCAATTTTGGAAATAGTCTGCTCGTTGACAGTGACACTTGCACGGGAAACTCGTTGGATTAATAAACGCATGGGGAAAGTAAAAAGTGAGGAGTAAAAAGTGAGAAGTGTGTACCCCATACTTCTCACTTTTTACCTTTTACTCATTAATTATGGCAATTGCATCGCCTCGCGTACTTCGACCATGGTCTGTTCGGCGATGGCACGCGCACGTTTTGCGCCGTCTTGCAATATGTCTTGAATATGATTCGGGTCAGCAGCCAGTTCTGCGCGTTTCGCGCGGAAAGGCTCAAGATGCTTGTTCAGGTTATTGGCGAAACGAATTTTGCAATCGACACAGCCGATGCCCGCGATGCGGCATTCGGTGTTGATCATATCTATTTCTTCCTGCGGCGAGAAAAGTTTGTGCATGGTAAACACGTTACACACATCGGGGTTGCCCGGGTCGGTGCGTCTCTGGCGCGCAGGGTCGGTGACCATTTCCTTAACGCGTTTGACCGTCACTTCAGGAGTGGTGGCGAGTTCGATGTGATTATTCAAACTCTTGCCCATCTTGTCTTTGCCGTCAATGCCGACCACTTTCAATACTTCAGTGTGCTTCACTTGCGGCTCGATCAACACTTTGGTCTTGTAACGATAATTAAACGAGCGCACGATCTCGCGTGCAAATTCGATATGCGGCGCCTGGTCAATGCCGACGGGGACAATATCCGTTTTGTAGAGGACAATATCCGCGGTCATCAATACGGGATAGCCGACCAGACCATAATTAATATTCTCAGGCTGTTGGCGGATTTTTTCCTTGAAGGTCGGCAGGTCGGTCAACTTGCCCAACTGCGTCACCATCGAAAGATAGGTGTGCAATTCCATCACCTGCGGCACATGCGATTGCACGAACAAAATCGAATCCTCGGGACGAATGCCCGCCGCGAGCCAATCGAGCGCCATATCCAATGTGTTCAGTTTTAGTTCCTGCGTGGTTTCCACGGTCGTCAACGCGTGAACATCCACGATACAGTAGACACATTCGTAATCTTCCTGCATGGCCACATAATTTTTCATCGCACCCAAATAATTACCAAGATGCTGGCGACCTGTTGGGCGCGCGCCCGAAAAGACTCTGCCTTTTTTTGCCATTCTTTATCCTCTTATGATTGTTGGTTTCGATACGCTCCGAAGAACACGGGGCTACTCTACCAACAGAGTTTTATTACTCAACCATTTTACGAATCAGATTAATAATCTCGCCCGCTTCTGCGTGACGTTTTAACTGCACCTTTGAGTAGATTAACTGCCCGTTCACGCTGACCTCGAACCTGCCTCCGTCCGAGGGAATAAGCGCCGCCGATTCAATGAGGTGCTCGTAGTCTTTCAGCAAGTCGTCCATCAGGCTCACGGCCCGCTTGGTGTAGTGTCAGACCGCGCAGTACGTAATCTCAATTTTTAGCATGGAATTCTCCTGCACTATAACCTTTATTATTTGTTTCTCCACCGTACAAACTATATTTTTCACCCAATTGATCATTGACCGCAGACCGTCGTCCGCTGTCTGCGGTCAATGAACTCACGAAAACATTGCTGGTTTTTGAAAATGCAGGGTAGAGAATTAATTGTTAGAAAATTATAACATGGCGCGTACAAGGCTTGCCCCGCCCTCTCAACCACGCTATAATCATTAACGTTGTTCCGTTAAAGATATGCAAGGAGAAAAATAAATGCCAGTTTATACGTACCGTTGTGGAGCTTGTGGAATTCAATTTGAACGTCACCAATCCTTCACAGATGCACCCTTGAAAACCTGCCCTGAATGCCGCAAGAAGGCGCTTAAAAAAGTCATTACACCGACCAAGATCATTTTCAAGGGTTCAGGCTTCTACGCCACAGATCACAAGTCGCCTTCTGGAGATACCTCCAGCGCCAAAAAAGCAGAGAAAGCTGAAAAGGCCGAAAAAGCCGAGAAGAAAGAAAGCACAGCTGCTACAGAGAGCAAATCCTCGAAGAGCGAAAGTTCGGAATAACCCAAGTTCTTGCAAAGCGCGGTGCAAATTGCGCCGCGCTTTTTGTTGTCATTTTTTATTTGAGCAGGCATTGCATTGTGTAAACTCAAAAAGGAGAAAACCTTATGTCGATGGAAGATATTCTTAAAACACTTGTCAACTCACGCCAGCCAGGAAACACGAATCAAGGCGCAGATCCAATGGCCAATATAATCGGCAGCCTGCTCGGCGGCGGAGAGTCGTCACAATCACAGGGCGGGATAAATTTGTCTGACGGCGTGGACGCTGGAGATGTGGTCGGCTTGCTCGGCGGATTGATGGGCGCAGTACAGCAATCACAGGGAGCGAGTCAACAGCAACAGGCGCCGCAACAACCATCTGGCGCTGGCGACTTGGGCAGTATGATGGGTTTGTTGGAGACAGTTATGGGCGGGCAAAACACAGGCGCGAACGATCCCATTATGGGTTTGTTACAGCCGTTTGTGACATCGCTTGCTAAGAAAGCCAAGATATCGCCTGAGATCGCGATGATCGTGGTTTCTTTTGTGGCGCATAAGCTGCTGGCCCATCACCCAACTTCAGGGCGCGATTCAAACTCTTTCAATCTGGATGATATGCTTCAGCAAATGGGGTCAGGAAAGATCGATTCAAATCTACTGCACAACAGCGGCATGGTGAAGGAAATCTCAAAGAAAACAGGTCTCGACGAAGCAACAGCCTCCAAGAGTTTGGGTATGGCATTTACCATGGTTGGGAAAAGTGCCGGGGCGAAGAGGTAGTTGGTAATTAAGTAATCAGTAATTAGAGACGCGCCTTGAAAAAAATCAGGGCGCGTCTTTGTTTTAAGAATATCAGGGATTAAGAAACTGCCGGGGTTTTTCGTACCCGTTTCAGGGTCCAGAAAGATGCGAGGAGGAGGGGGATGAGAGCGACTGCGGCGCTGATCCAGGACATGGTGTTGTATCCCAGCGCGGCGAAGATGAATCCACTTCCTAAACTTCCGATGGCGGAGGCGAGTCCGACGAGCAGGTCATTGAAGCCTTGTGTGCGGGCGCGTTCGGCTGGAGAAAGTTGATCGGCAAGCAAAGTGGAGCCGCCCACGAAACAAAAGTTCCAGCCGAGTCCTAATAAAAATAAAGCCACACCCAGCGGAAGCACATCCGGCGAAATGGTGGCGGCGATACAGGCCAGCACAAGTGTGGCCGAGCCAACGATGATGACCTGTCCGCGCCCCCAGCGGTCGGCGAGGCGGCCAGAAATAATCGAGAAGGCGTACATGCCGACTGTATGCGCTGAAATCACAATCGAAATATCACCCAGCATGTGATTATGATCGCGCATATGCAGAGACGTGATGACCATCACCAGTACCATGACCATTTGACCCAAGACCATGCTGACGAGTGCGACCATGGCGGCAGGTTGACTAAAAATCTGGCGCATGTTTCGCACGACCCGTGAGCGGACTACTGTATCTGGGAATTTTTCTGCAACGAGTTTTCCGATTTCGCGCGGGTCAGGACGTAACCCAATAAACACCACCACCGCCGCGATGGCAAATAAAACAAAGCTGATAAGATACGCGCCCGCGAGCTCATTGATGCCCCAGTTGCCGATAAACTTGCCAGCGGGTCCTGTAACTAATGGGCCAACCACAGAGCCGACTGTGCCGCCAAAAACCACATTTGAAATGGCGCGTCCGCGATGCTCAGGGCGGTTGACTTCCGCCGCCGCGAAACGACCAAGCTGAACCGCCGCGTTTGCAATGCCCATAAAGATCATTCCGCCCAAAAAAATGGGTAAGGATTGAATCGCAATTGCATAAAACGCAATGCCTGAGCCGATCACGCCGATCCCTAAACCAGCGGATAATCCGCCGCGCCGCCCGATGGCATCGTAAACATAGCCCCACACAAAAGCGGCGAATGCGCCTGCCAGTAAATAGACTGCGGTGGGCACACCCGCCCAGGTTGCATCTCCGCCAAGTTCCTTGCCGACAATGGAATTAATAGTGGCGGCGGCGATGAATCCCGCCGAGGCGAGAGATTGTTGTGCAAAAAGAATACCTGTAATTTTACGTGCGACGGTTTCGAGGTTGATCATCTATATTCCTTTAAAAAGATTTTCAATATTATACATACACATCAACCAAAACGACCCTGAGCATGGATACTCAGGGTCGTCATACTGATTATTAATTACTGATTACTTCTTCTTACTTACTTTCTTTTCAGTGACCTTCTCTTCACGCCCCATTACATCCATCACAGCCACCGAAGCGATCTGCACAATGGCGTTTACGTCATCACCGGTTTGGAGCACATGCACAGGTGCGCCCAGCCCCAGCAAAATGGGACCAATCGCCTTGGCATTGCCGAGTCGTGCGAGCAATTTATAAGCAATGTTCGCAGATTCAAGTGACGGGAAGACCAACACATTGGCATCCTTAACCGCGCTGAACGGATAGCGTTCTTCCGCGATCTCCGGCACAACCGCCGTGTCAGCTTGCATTTCACCATCCACGCGCAGGTCGGGTCGGCGGACTTTGATCAACTCCACAGCCTTGCGGACTTTATCTGAAAGCGGATGCGGTGTGGAACCAAAATTCGAGAAGGAGAGGAAGGCCACATGCGGGTCAATTTCCAATTTGACAGCGTAATCAGCGGCGAGAGAAGCGATCTCGGCCAGATCTTCGGCGCTCGGGTCAATGTTGACCGTGGCATCAGTAAAGAGGAAAACTTTTTCCTCAAAGATCATAATGTAGACACCCGCCGCGCGCGCCACACCCGGCGCCGTATGATGAATCTGCAACGCAGGGCGAATCACTTCAGGATAATCAAAAGTGAGTCCCGAAATAAACGCATCCGCATCACCCATCTTGACCATCAACGAACCAAGGATATTCGGGTCACGCGCCTTCTTGGCGGCGTCACTCATCATCAGGCCCTTGCGTTGACGCAGTTCATAATAGGCTTTGGCATATGCATCGATCTGAGGGAACTGGTCGGGGTCAACGACCTGAGGCTGGTAATCAATACCCAGGTTTTTAATTTTTTCATCGATCACATTCTTACGGCCGATCAAAATAGGAGTGGCAATGCCATCTTCCTTAATTTGATGCGCGGCGCGGATGATCTTCTGCTCTTCACCTTCCGCGAAGACCACACGTTTTGTGCCGCCTGAACTACGCGCCTTGTTCTGAAAGAAATAACGAATACGCTCGCCCTTGCCCTGACGATATGCCAACTGCTCGCGGTATTCATCAATATCAATCGTCTTGCGCGCCATGCCGGTCTTCATCCCCATCTCAGCCACGGCGGGCGCTTCCCACAACAGCACACGCGGGTCCAACGGCTTGGGAATAATATACTCACGCCCAAACTTAATCGCTTCACCGCCGTAGGCGCGGATCACTGAATCTGGCACATCTTCTTTTGCCAACGCGGCCAAGGCCTTCGATGCGGCAAACTTCATCTCTTCATTGATGCCCTTCGCGCGCACATCCAACGCACCACGAAAAATGAACGGGAACCCTAATACATTATTCACCTGATTGGCATAATCGGAACGACCCGTGGCGATGATGACATCACTGCGCGCCGCTTTCGCAAGCTCAGGCTTGATCTCCGGGTCAGGATTCGCCATCGCAAAGATGATCGGGTCCTGCGCCATCAATTTGACCATCTCCGGCGTCATCACATTCGCCACAGACAGGCCGTAGAACACGTCCGCGCCGCGCAGGGCATCCGTCAAGGTACGCGCATCCGTATCCACCAGGAAACGTTCCTTATACTTATTCATATTTTCGGTACGGCCTTTATAGACCACGCCTCGGCTGTCGCACAGCATAATATTTTCGCGCTTCACACCCCATTTGATCGCCAACTCAGCGCACGAAATCGCCGAAGCGCCCGCACCTGAAATCACAATCCGAATCTCTTCATGCTTCTTGCCGATGATTTCCAGCGAGTTTGCCAGCGCCGCCGAAGAAATGATGGCCGTGCCGTGTTGGTCATCATGAAAGACTGGAATATCCAGCATTTTCTTTAATTCTTCTTCGATGTAAAAACATTCAGGGGCTTTAATGTCTTCGAGATTGATCCCGCCAAAAGTCGGAGCGATCGCCGCCACAACTTTGATAATTTCGTCAGGGTCATGTGAATCCAGCTCGATGTCAAAGACATCAATATCCGCAAACTTCTTAAATAAAACCGCCTTGCCTTCCATCACGGGCTTGCTAGCCAAAGCGCCGCGGTCGCCAAGACCTAAAATGGCCGTGCCATTCGAGATGACAGCAACCAGATTCCCTTTTGAAGTGTATTCGTAAGCGTCTTCAGGGTTTTTCTCAATTTCCAGCACAGGTTCGGCAACACCCGGAGAATACGCCAGCCCCAAATCGTGCTGTGTATCCATTGGCTTGGTCGGCACAATTGCCAGTTTGCCAGGCTTGCCTTTCAATCGGTGATACTCAAGTGCATCTTCACGTGTGATCTTAGCCATAGAGCCTCCATTGAATTGTGTTGTCTATTGAATTATTGCACGATTCCCCGAATTCACATAGTTCCATTTGTCACGATTATTGTAAATGCTATTACCCCTTTGCAACGAAAAAGTTGTGTTAACATTTCTAGAAATTCATGTATAATTAAGGAAACCCTACTTTAGGGGTTTGCTTAAGAAATTTTCGCCGTTCGCGGCCTTGCTTGAAACTAACTGGAAACTGGCGCACGATCCTCCCCCAATCAATGGGAGTTAATTTGTGAAGTCTATGTGGCTATTTTTTGAGATAAAAACGGGCTTCACCCGCTACCCTGTGCTTGTACATGACGTACACCCCGTCATTTGCCTTTGAACGATCTCCGCTCGCCTCTTGCGTAACCTGGAGCCTGTTCAGCCACCCCAGACATTTTTCACAGCCAAGGCCGACTCATCGGAAACCTTGGCTGTGTGCTTTTAATATGAAAAAGATAACCGCCATCTCCGTCCAAAAGAAGAATCCCAAGCGGGTAAACATTTATCTTGATGGAGAATTCGCCTTTGGCGTGGCGCACATCACAGCCGCATGGTTGAAGCATGGCGAAGAACTCAGTGATGAAAAGATTGCCAAATTACTATCAGAAGACATGCGCGAATGGGCCTATCAACAAGCCCTGCTTTACCTGAGTTACCGCACACGTTCTGAAAAAGAAATACAGCAAAACCTGCGCAAGCATGAAGTACCTGAAGATGTGATCGAAGGAACGCTTGAAAGACTTCGCACAGCAGGTTTTGCCAACGACAATGAATTTGCCCAGGCGTGGGTGGAAAATCGCAGTGCATTCCGTCCGCGCAGTAAACGAGCCCTCTCGGTGGAATTACGCCAAAAGGGACTCGATCACGAAACGATCCAGGCATCTCTATCTGACGTGGATGAAGAAGCCCTCGCTTATGCAGCTGGTTCGAAACGAGCGCCCAGATTCAAAGAGTTGGAATGGACTGAGTTTCGTAAAAAGTTAAGTGAGTTTCTCGCCCGTCGTGGATTTTCCTACTCCGTCATCGCTCCTGCCGTATCCAGAATTTGGAGCGAAACACACACGGAGTCACAACAAAATATAAACGAGGACATAGCATGAGCCCGATTCTTTTCTTTTTTATAGATTTTATAACGCTGATCATTGGCGTTGCAGCGGGGTATTTCTTCCATCGTTATCAGGCAGATCAGGCCGCCAAAGCGCGGAATGAAAAAGCGGATAATATTCTCAAGGTGGCCAGCGAACAGGCACGCCTGATCGAAAGCGGCGCACGTGACAATGCCGCCAAAGTTGTCAAAGCTGCCGAGAATGATCTCAAGGAACGGCGCGCCGAGCTAAACCGCGAAACAGAACGCCTCGACAAACGCCGCGGCGAACTAGACAGCCGTTTCGACAAAATGGAACAGCGCGAGCAAGTCTTGAACAAACGCCAGTCACAAGTAGATAAGCGCGCCAACGATATTGACAAGCTCTACGAAGATCAAATTAAAAAACTGGAGTTCATCGCGCAGATGACTCCGGAAGATGCGCGCAAAGACCTATTCGCGGCGGTTGAAAAAGAAGCCCGCGGCGACATGGCACGCATCATCCGCCAGATCGAAGCCGAAGCTCGTGAAGAAGGCGAAAAACGTGCCCGCAAATTGATCGCGGATGCAATTCAACGTGTGGCTTCTGAGCATGTAGCGGAAGTTACTCGCGCCGTAGTGACCCTGCCCAGCGAAGAAATGAAGGGACGCATCGTTGGCCGCAACGGACGCAACATCAAAGCCTTTGAGCAAGCCGCCGGCGTGGATGTGATCGTGGACGATACTCCCGACTCTGTCACAGTCTCCTGCTTCGACTCTGTCCGCCGTGAAATTGGCCGCCGCGCATTATCCAAATTGATTTTGGATGGGCGTATTCATCCCGCGCACATCGAAAAGATCGTGGAAGATGAAACCAAAGCGGTTGAGAAAATTATCAATGAAGCCGGCGAACAAGCCGCCTATGAAGCCAACGTGACCGGCTTGCACACCGAAGTCTTACGCATGATGGGACGTTTAAAATTCCGTACCTCTTATGGTCAAAATCAACTCGCGCATGCGGTTGAAGTCTCCAAACTAGCCGGGATTCTCGCCGCAGAACTTGGCGCGAATATTGAACTCTCAAAACAAGGCGGCTTCCTGCACGATATCGGCAAAGCCATGGATCACAATCAGGATGGCACACACGCAGGTTTGGGCGCAGAATTCTGCAAGCGCTACGGCGTCAACCCGATCGTGGTCAACGCCATCGCAGCCCACCATCATGAAATAGATCAGGATACTGTGGAAGCGGTCATCGCTGAAGCAGCAGATGCCATCTCTGGTGCGCGCCCCGGTGCCCGCCGCGAAGATCTCGAAGCCTATATCAAACGCATCCGCTCACTCGAAGAAATGTCCATGTCGTTTGAGGGCGTGCAACAAGCCTTCGCCATTCAAGCAGGACGCGAAGTACGCATCCTCGTCAGACCCGACCAAATTGACGATCTCGCCTCGGCCCGCCTCGCTCGAGATATTGCCAAGAAGATCGAGGAAACCATGCAATATCCCGGCCAGATCCGCGTGACAGTAATACGCGAAACCCGCTCAACTGAATACGCAAAATAATCATCAGCAGGGATTTTACGAAAGAACATCCCCCATTCTCAGAGCGCTTCAATTTCGGGCCTCTGCTGAGTGGGGGATTTTTTATAGATTTATTCGAATCATTCGCGTTAAAGATTTTTGTCTTTGAGAAAGCCATGATTATTTTATTAGCGGGTAAACTGTTTTACCAAAATATTCGGTACAATATGCAGACTGATTGCACAATCTAAAAAAAAATATCGGTATGTCCTGTAAACTGAATATGGCAAAAACAATTTAAAGGTTATCAGTCACATGAAAAAAACTGCGACAAAAAAGACGGGAGAAATAAAACACGCGCGCGCTGGCAAGGTTGCCGTGCGCCAATCAAAACCGCAGCAAGTCAATCAGATTCTGGATACTGTCTTCGAGCATACCCATACACTCTTCGCCTACATGGATGTGGACTTTAATTTTATCCGTGTCAACCGCGCGTATGCCAATGCAGAGAATAGACCGCCTGAGTTCTTTGCAGGTAAAAATTATTTAGAACTATATCCAAATGCCGAGAACGAAGCCATCTTCCGCTATGTAGTTGAAAGCGGCCAATGGTACAGCGTGTATGCCAAACCCATTGAATATGAAAATAATAATGAACGCGGCATAAGTTACTGGGATTGGGTGGTCGTGCCGGTCAAAGATACCGAGGGCAAAGTGACAGGCCTGCTCCTGACCTTGCAGGACATCACTGAACGCATTCTAACCGAGGAGAAAAGCGCGCAACTGACCGCAAACCTTAAAGGCGTTCAGAGTGCGATCAACGCCGGCGCCATTGTCAGCATCACGGATACAAAAGGCAATATCGAATTTGCAAATGAAAATTTCATTGAAATCTGCAAATATTCACTTGAAGAAATTATCGGCAAAAACCAGCACATCCTCAACTCCGGCTACCATTCCAGGGAGTATTTTCGGGATATGTGGGAAATCATCTCCGCTGGAAAAACCTGGCATGGTGAAATTTGCAACCGCGCGAAAGACAGTTCCTTGTATTGGGTCGAAGCGGCCATTTCACCCATCCTGGATGAGCAAAATAAACCGGTCAAATATATCAGCGTACAGTTTGATGTTACTGAACGCAAGAAAGCCGAAGACGATCTACTTTCAAGAACGAACGAACTGGAGATACTTTTTTCCATCTCGACAAAGTTGCGCGCCGCCCGTACCTCTGACGAAATGTTGCCGCTCGTATTAAAAGAAATACAGCATTTGCTCAATACAGACGCGAGCGCTATTGTGCTGCTGGGCGGGGAAGGCACACAACAGCTTACTTATGCAGCAGGCAGCGGGGCTCTCGCGCCCAACACAGGCCGGCATATCAGCCTTGAGCAGAGTATCAGCGGCCAGGTCTTAATGACAAAGCAAGCCTATATCACCCAGGACCTGGCCAATGACCCGCAACGAGCGCCCGGCATGCTTGGCGTGGATGAATTGGGGGCAGCCGTTTTTATGCCGTTGCAATCGGAGGCGGATGTATTGGGCATACTGATCGTAGCGTGGGGGAAATATCTGCCGCTGCGTACCTTTTCATCTGCTGAAATCCAACTGCTCTCCACGATCGGCGAAATGGTTGGGAACGCGCTGCGTCGCGCCCATTTGTTTACCGATGCGTTTAGGCGGCTTAAAGGCATGCAAGCCTCGCAGAATATCGACCTTGCAATCACTTCCAGATTTGACGCGCAGCAAATTCTGCATGTTTTGCTGGTTGAAACCATTTCACAGTTGAAAGTGAATGCCGCTGCGGTGTTGTTGATCAACCCCGCTACGCATAAACTTGATTATAGTGCCGGGCTTGGTTTTGACACGAACATCATCAAACAAACTTCTCTTAATATCGGCGAAGGCTATGCAGGCCGCGCGGTATCAGAACGCCGCGCGCAAACATCGGAAGATGCGCTGCTGGATAAGGACCTCGCGCGCATGGTTCTTATTACTGAAGAGGGCTTCAAGTCTTATATCTGTGTGCCGCTTATTACCAAAGGCACAGTACTCGGCGTACTGGAGATCTTCCAGCGTTCCCCCTTCAATGCTTCGCCGGAATGGATGAGTTATTTTACTGCGCTTGCCACTCAGGCCGCGATTGGCATGCATAACGCCAATCTATTCAACGATCTGGAGCGCTCCACTATTGAATTGATCCACGCGTACGATGCCACCATCGAAGGCTGGTCGCGCGCGCTTGACTTGCGCGAACATGAAACCGAACGCCACACGGCGCGCGTCACCGAGATGACCCTCAAACTGGCAAAAGAATTTGGCGTCCCCGCTGAAGAAATGATCCACATTCGCCGTGGCGGGTTGCTGCACGATATTGGAAAAATGGGCGTGCCAGACAGCATCCTGCTAAAAGCCGCCAGCCTGACCGATGAAGAATGGACAATCATGCGCATGCATCCGCAGCACGCCTACGAGATGATCAAACCGATTCATTACCTTGAACCCGCCCTGGATATTCCCTATTGCCACCACGAGCGCTGGGACGGCACAGGCTATCCGCGCGGACTGCAGGGAATGGACATTCCACTGGCGGCGCGCATCTTCGCCGTTTGCGATGTTTGGGACGCCGTCACCCATGACCGCCCCTATCACAAAGCCTGGCCTACAGATGAAGCGCTGAGATATATCCTCTCGCAGGCGGGTTCACATTTTGACCCGCAGGTAGTGCATGCTTTCGAAATGTTGATCGGGAACGAGGAAAAATGACCCGTTGGTTTACAAACATGGTTTTTGCAAAGTCGCTTGACAAATTGATTATATGTCGTTACGAGGCGGTTTTCCCTGCACAGAACGCACGACAATTACAGGCGATGGCAGGGAACGCACATCGTCCCGACGCCTGCACCGAACGCAGGTACGGTATGTCCTCCGGGAGTGCGGCGCAAGTGTCGTCGGAAAGAGCATCCTCCTCGCAATGACAGTGGATAAAGGAATAAGTTATGAAAAAAAATGAAACAAAAATAACTGCAACCAAACTGCGCAAAAAAGTGGAAGCGCAGGTGAAGCAGACCAAAACGGTCAAGCCGCCTAAGCCGCTTACGGCGCTGGAAACCAAGATGCTGCTGCACGAACTACAAGTGCATCAGATCGAATTGGAGATGCAGAACCACGAATTGCGCGAGTCGCGGGCAGAGGTGGAAGCCGAGCTGGAGCATTACAGCGAGTTGTACGATTTTGCCCCCGTGAGTTATTTCACACTTGATCGCACGGGCGCGATCTCCCGCACAAATTTGGCGGGTACGCAGCTGTTGGGTTTGGAGCGCACCCGCCTTATAGGCAAACGCTTTGGCGCATTTGTGGCTAAATCTGATACATCCGCTTTCAATGCCTTTCTCCAGCGCGTCTTTGCGACCGAGGTGAAACAAACCTGCGAGTTGAATCTGGTTAGAAAAAACAAGCCGCCGCTGATTGTGCAGGTCGAAGCCGCGCTCCCCGCGGATGGGCAGGAGTGCCGCGCGGTGGTGGTGGTGGACATCAGCGTGCGCAGGAATGCTGAAGAAAAACTACGCGCCAGCGAACAACTCTATCGGACTCTGATTGAAAATTTGCCGAACTCGGCTGTGTATCTGTTCGATCACGATCTGCGTTACACGCTGGTCGGCGGTCCGCTGATCAGCCAAACAGGTTTCGATCAAGCCAAGATGGAAGGTAAGACGCTTGAAGAAGTATTGCCGCCCGAACACGCAACCCCTCTGGCGGAAAAGTACCGGCGCACGCTGACGGGCGAGACGGTGCGCTACGAGCCAACTCTGGGCGAGCATGTTTATGATTCGCAGATCATACCTGTGCGTGATGCGAGCGGACAAGTCACGGCGGGCATAGTCTTGTCTCAAGACATCACCGAACGCAAGCAGGCCGAACAAGCGTTGCGACGAAGTCATCTCTTATTGGAAGAATCGCAATCCATTGCCAGATTGGGTGGCTGGGAGTTGAACATAATTACAGGTGAACTTTACTGGACGGCTGAAACATATCGAATTCATGACACGTCTCCAGAGGAATTTATCCCCACTGTTGATGCAGGGGTAGGATATTATTTACCAGAATCAAAGGCCACTATTATTGCGGCGTTAGATGCTGCTATGACCCGAGGCGCAGGCTATGATTTATATCTGGAAACGTATACGGCGAAGGGCAGAAAAATTGATGTGCGCACAACCTGTGTTGTTACAATGGAAAGCGGTAAGCCCATAAAGCTGACAGGCATTTTTCAAGACATCAGCGAACGCAAAGAGCATGACGCCCAAATAAATTTTCAAGTTTCCTTGTTGGGCAGTGTAGGTGAGGCGACTATTGCCACGGATTTGACGGGAACTGTAACCTACTTCAACCGTGCCGCCGAAGAACTCTATGGCTGGTCGATAGAAGAAGCAATCGGACACAACATCCTCGAAATTAATGTGCCCGATATTGCACAAGATAAAGCGGCCGAGATTATGAAACTCCTGAGTGCGGGCAAGACCTGGTCGGGTGAATTCATGGTAAAGCGCCGCGACGGCACTATTTTCCCGGCGGCTGTGTCTAATTCGCCTATCCTAGATGAAAATGGCAATTTAATAGGGATTATCGGAATTTCGACCGACGTGACCGAACGCAAACGGACGGAAGAAAAACTGCGCGAAAGTGAAACGCGGTATGTCAATGTCGTTAAGTCGGCTATGGATGCAATTATCGGTATTGATATAGAGCAACGGATTATTTTGTTTAATCTCGCTGCTGAACAAATGTTTGGTTGTAACGCCAGTGAAGTTATGGGGCAATCGATTGAACAACTTATTCCAAATCGCTATCGGAGTGTGCATAAAAAGCATATAAATAGCTTTGGACTTACCGGGACAACCAATCGTGCGATGGAGAATCTAGGTACTATTTTTGGGCTACGCACCAATGGCGATGAATTCCCAATGGAAGCCTCTATTTCCCAAATCGTAGCCGAAGGGAAAAAGTTTTATACGGTCATCCTGCGCGACATCACCGAGCGTAAACAGGCGGAAGAAAAGATTCTCCAGCAAAACGAGACCCTGTCGAGCTTCCAACAAATCACGCTTGACCTGCTCATCCGTAAAGATACGCAAAGCCTGCTTAATGATATTGTCCAATATGTCCTGTCGTTTGTGAACGCGCAGCAGGCCTTTATTTTCCTACCCGAAGATGATACGCTTTTTCTGGCGGCTGCCACCCAGGGGTTTGCAAAAAACATCGGCCGGCGCGAGCCAAAACCGGGAACCGGCGTGCTGGGGCGGGTCTGGCAAAGCGCGGAAACGCTGGCGGTGGAGAACTACAGCGAATGGGAGTTCCGCGATCCCTCCTATCAAAGCGAAAATTTGCGCGCGCTGGTTGGCATTCCGATTAAAGCCGGGAATGCGATCATAGGCGTTTTGGAGGTGGTCAATACGAAAACGACGCACCAATTCACGCCTATCGAACTTCAATCGCTGACCCACTTTGCAGAGCTGGCGGCGCTGGTGCTGGATAACGCGCAGCTTTTGGATTCCAACCAATACGAGCTCGCGGAGCGCAAACGGGCGGAAAAAATCATCCATCAACGTGTGTCCCAGTTAAGTTTATTGAGCAAAATTAGTGCGCAGATTACCGCCGAATTGGACACCAATAAAATTTTGGAGCAAGGGGCTACTCTGGTCAAGTCTGGCTTTGGGTACCAGCATGTGGGTTTATTCTTCCCAAACAAGGAGCAGACTGTTTTAGTACTGCATTCCCAGGCCAGCATAGATCCTTATACTTATCCAGCCGGGCATCATCTGCAATTTGGCGAGGGCATGGTCGGTACTGCCGCAAAGCTGGGGACAACCCTTCTAACCAACAACGTCGCCATAGAACCGAATTACGTTAATCTGTATCCGAACACCATTTCCTCCCAGTCTGAATTAAGCATACCCATTCGAATCGGTAAAACCCTTTTGGGTATTCTGGATATTCAAAGCCTGGAATTGAACGCTTTCGATGAAAACGACGTGATGGTTATGGAAACGCTGGCCGACCAGATTGCCATCGCACTGGAGAATGCGCGTTTGTATCAGGAAATTCAAGTTGAGCTGTACGAACGCAAGCTGGCTGAAGAAAAAGTCAAATCCTCGCTGGCAGAAAAAGAAATTCTCCTAAAGGAAATCCATCACCGCGTTAAGAACAATCTGCAGGTCATCAGCAGTCTTTTGTATTTGCAATCGCTTAAGATCAAAGATGAGAACATGCAGGAGATGTTCCGCGAAAGCCAAAATCGCATCGCTTCCATGGCGTTGATCCATGAGAAGTTGTATCAATCTACAGACCTGGCGCACCTCTCCTTTTCCGGCTACGCCCGCGATCTGGCCAGCTCGCTCTTCCAATCCTATGGCGTGGAACATGCGCGCGTGGCGTTAGCGGTCGAAGACAACGGTCTCGTGCTGGATATTGAAAACGCCGTGCCCTGCGGATTGATCATCAACGAGATCATATCCAACTCATTGAAATACGCCTTTGTGGATAATCGGCAGGGTAAAATCCAAATCATCCTGAGCCTTGAATCTGCGGAGCGCTTTAACTTAACGCTCAGTGATGACGGCGCAGGACTGCCCGCCGATTTCGAAACGCGTTCCGCGGCCTCTCTCGGCTCGAAGCTGATCGAGCGGCTGGTGCAGCAAATTCAAGGCACGCTGGAACGCGTCAGTTCCGAACAGGGCACGCGCTATGTCATTTCGTTTCCACGTGAAGCATAATTAAGATTCATAAAGCGAGAGAAAAATGGCGCCATTCAAAATTTTAATCGTGGAAGACGAAGCCATCATTGCGATGGAGTTGGAAGAACGCCTTACGCATATGGGATATTCTGTAACAGGCAGCGCCGCAACCAGCGATTCTGCGCTTCAAAAAATTGAAGAATCTTTGCCGAATCTAGTGTTGATGGATATTCACATCCAAGGCGCAAGAGACGGCATTGACACGGCGGAAGATATCCGCGCGCGCTACGATATCCCCATCATCTACCTGACGGCCTACGCCGACAATGCCACCCTGCAGCGGGCAAAACTCTCCACGCCATTTGGCTATTTGATCAAACCCTTTCGCGAAGAAGAACTGCGCGCGGCGATTGAAATGGCAATTCATAAACACCGCGCCGATAGCTATCAGCGCGAACAGGCCAACATAGACGCGCTGACCGGCTTGTATAACCGCCGCTATCTGGATGAATCTCTGGTGCGCGAGTTTCATCGCGCGCAAAGAAGCAACTCGATCTTATCGGTAGCCATGCTGGATATAGACCGGCTCAAATCTGTAAATGACACCTACGGCCATGAAGTAGGAGATCGAATGATAAGGCACGTTGCCGAGATCGTGCAGTTATCGCTGCGTAAAAGTGACCTGGTCTGCCGCTATGGCGGCGACGAGATTGTGATTGTATTGCCGGATATGCCGCTGAACTTCGCAGTCCAAAAAATGGAGGGGATTACGGTGCAGATCAGCGCAACCGGCCTGCATGTTAGCAATGTGGATATTAAAGTAACCGTATCGATTGGGGTTGCCTGTGCGCCGCAACATGCCAACGACCCCGCGGAATTATTACGCGCCGCAGACCGCGCGAACTATCACTCAAAACATTTAGGACGCAACCGCGTCAGCAGTGCGTAACGAAACATATTTTACAGAGCGAGAAACTTATGGCTACAGCAAAAATACTGATCGTTGAAGACGAATCCATTATTGCCATGGAATTGGAGGAGCGCCTCATGCAGCTCGGCTATCAAGTGGCAGGCATTGCCGCGGATTCAAATACCGCGCTTCAAAAAGTGAAAGATGATCTCCCGGATCTTGTGCTGATGGATATTCACATCCAAGGCTTAAAAGATGGCATTGAAACCGCGGCCGAACTTCGCGCGCGGTTTTCTGTCCCGATTATTTATCTGACAGCGCACTCCGACCCTGCCACCCTGCAGCGCGCAGCGTTGACCGAGCCGTACGGCTACCTGATCAAACCCTTCCGCGAGCAGGAGATTCGCACCGCGATCGAGATGACGCTTTATAAGCGCGGCATGGAAAAGGATTTGAAACAGGCAGAAGTCAGCCTGCAACGGCTGGCGGCGATCGTCGAATCTGCAAGCGATGCGATCTACAGCCGCACCACAGACGGCATCATCACCAGCTGGAATCAGGGCGCCGAAAAAATGTACGGCTATACGGCGGATGAGGTCATCGGGCAATCCATTTCCCTGCTCATGCCGCCGGACCCTGAATTTACGATGCCTGAGATGCTTGAATTAACTAAAACAGGAGAGATTCTGCATTTTGAAACGACGCGCCGCTGCAAAAACGGGGAGATATTCTTCGTATCCAACACGATCACGCCGATCAAAGACGCGCTGGGTAACTTTAGCGAAATTTCGATCATCACGCGCGACATCAGCGAGCACAAGCAGAATGAACGGCAACTTCTTTTGAACAGCCGCGCCATTGAAAGCGCAGCAGAAGGAATCATCATTACCAACTTTAGCAAAGCGGATAATCCAATACTTTATACCAACACGGCCTTTCAAAATATGACTGGTTATTCCAGCGCAGAAGTTCTCAATGGCAACTGCCGCTTCCTGCAAGGAGCGGATACAGATAAAGACACCATTAAAGCAATCAGAACCTGCATTGAACAAAAATCACACTTTGAAGGCGAGATCCTCAATTACAAAAAAGACGGAACCCCATTTTGGAATTTTCTGCGCATCTCCCCCATTCTGGATGAAAACGGGAATTGCACGCACTTCGTGGGTTTTCAAAGCGATATCACCGAGCGCAAACTGACACAAGAAGCGCTGACTGCACAAAAGGATTTTCTGCGTCTCTTGAATGAAATGACGCTCTCGACCCTGATCAATAATGATTTCGAAAAAACCATGGGGTTACTCGCAAACAACATGACCCAATTATTAAATTCCGACGATTGTTACATTACAAAATGGGATAAAGAAAGACAGCAAGTCACCCCGATTGTGACCAGCGCCAAATTGAACCAACCCTACAAAGAAATGATCTTCCCAAGGAATGAAAAAAATATGACAACTTCCGCGCTGGAAGCGGGTGATGTCATCGCGGAGGATGATGTGCAAAATTCCACGCACGTTTCACAAGCTGTGGTCCGTCAATTCGATATCCACTCGGCTCTGGCAATCCCCCTGATCAACGGAAAGCATAAACTGGGCGCAGTGATCGTCACACACCGAACGGAACATCACTTCACAGACCTGGAAATCAATCGCGCCCGCCAGGCAGGCAACCAGATCGCGCTGGCAGTATGGGATATGCAACAGGAGATCGAGTTGCAGCGCAGCCTGAGCGAAACACAAGCCCTGGCAGATATTGCACAGGCATTGAGCGAAACCGAGAGCGTTGGTTTAAGCGACGTATTGAATTTGATTGTTACCTCAGCCCAAAGCCTGATCAGTCATGCAGAGCAGACCGTGATCCATCTTTTTGATGAAGAGGAAAAAACGCTGACCTCGGCAGCAGTTGCCGGGTTCAAAGATTCCGAGGGCGGCAAAAAGAACATCCACCTCGGCCAAGGCATTGCCGGGCAGGTACTGGTCAGTGGAGAAACAGTCAACATCAACGACGTGCAATCTGACCCGCGTTTTATAAAACTTGACGATGTAGAACCTGCCTACCGCTCGCTGATGGTCACTCCTGTATATACCAGCGAACAAAAATACGGAACGATCAGCATTCAAAGCAGCCAGTCGTACGCCTTTACAGTCAATGATGTAAAAATGCTCAGACAACTGGGCATACATGCCGCCATCGCCATTCAAAACGCACACTTATTGGAAAACATACAACAAGCGCTGAAAGAGTCAAATGCTTTGTATCAAATTAATCAAGGGTTGGTTGCATCACTGGACCCGCAGGAATTATTAAAAGACGTGGTGAACCTGCTTCAAAAAAACTTTGGGTATTATCATGTTCATATTTATGTCGTGGATCCGGAAAACGGGGATTTTGTGATGCGCGAGGGCAGCGGCGAAATTGGCAGACAATTAAAAGAACGAGGGCACAGGCTGCACGCCGGAGGTGGCATTGTAGGCTACACAGCAGAAACCGGCGCGCCTTTCTTTACAAACGATGTGGACAAAGTACATTTTTTCATTCGAAATCAACTGCTGCCAAATACAAAATCAGAATTAGCCGCACCTATCAAAATAAGCGGAAATATCCTCGGTATATTGGATGTACAACAAATTCCACCTGCACTCCTCACGCAGCGTGATCTGCAATTGGTTAACGCAGTGGCAGACCAACTCGCAATTGCGCTTCAAAAAGCAAATTTATACACCGATCTGCAAGCCGCGCTGCAAACAGAGAAAGCCATCCGCAATCAGATGGTACAAAGCGAACAGCTTGTGACCATGGGGCGTTTGCTGGCTTCCGTTTCACATGAATTGAACAACCCGCTGCAAGCCATCCAAAACGCGCTCTTTTTATTGCGCGAAGAACAGGGAATTTCCATGCAAGGCAAACTCGATCTTGATATTGTGCTTTCTGAAGCAGAACGCATGTCTGATCTGATCGAACGCTTGCGCACCACCTATCGCCCAACACAGGCAGAAGATTTCCTGCCTACACAAGTTAACCATATTATTAAAGATATTCATGCGCTGATCTTCACTCACTTACGTCAAAACGATATCATTTACGAATTCCAGCCAGACCACGAACTACCTCTCATTCCGGCGCTGCCAAATCAAATGCGTCAGGTAATACTCAATTTATTAATGAACGCAGTCGAGATCATGCCCACCGGAGGAAAAATAACAGTAGCCACAGAATCATTACCAGATACAAATGAAATATTGATCACAGTTACAGATAGCGGGCCCGGTATCGCCCCTGACCTTTTGAACAACATCTTTGAGCCCTTCGTCACGAACAAACAAAGAGGCACAGGCCTCGGACTGACCATTTCTTATGATATTGTGATGAAACATCACGGACAAATTACAGCAGAAAACAAACTGGGTGAAGACATGCAGGGCGCAATATTCAAAGTTTGGCTTCCGACCCAAAATGCGGAGATCAGTTGAAAACGACAGGACACATCCTCATCATCGACGATGAAGCCATACTTCGTCAAACCCTGGCGCGCATCCTGCAACAGGCTGGCTTTGAAGTGAGCACCGCTGAAAATGGAGAGCAGGGAATTTCCTTTTTAAGCACCACAAATTTTGACCTGGTCTTTATGGATCTAAGCATGCCCGGCATGCCCGGCATGGATGCACTCAAGATCATCCATGCGGAGCATCCCAGCCTGCCGGTGGTTTTATTCACCGCCCAGCCCGATCTCAACTCAGCGGTGGATGCGCTCAGAAATGGCGCCACAGATTATTTACTCAAACCGCTCAAACCCCAAGCCTTGATCGAACGCGCGCAAAGCATCCTCGCCGCCCAGCAAAAAGAAAATCGCAAACATGAAATCATGAGGCAGATCGAAACCTTGCAAGCAGAACTCAAGAGTCTTTCAACGGGGCAAACCGGTCCCTTACAAGCCGTCACCATACGCACAGACCGCTTCCTAAAACGCGGTGCCTTGGTATTGGATTTGCACGTCCGCCGTCTGATCATTAATGAACAATCCATCAACATCCCCCCCACTTCATTTGATTACCTGCTCGTTCTGGCGCGCCATTCACCGAACGTGGTAAATTATCAAACACTCGTGGCTGAAGCGCAGGGCTATCAGGCAGATATTCGCGAGGCGCAGGAACTCACCAAATGGCACATCCATCAATTGCGGCAAGCCATCGAAGTGGATGCGCATGTACCGTCCATCTTGATCAATGTGCGCGGAAGCGGCTATCGGCTCGTAGCAGATTAAGTCGGTAGGTCGGGTTGCCAACCCAACTTACTTTTGGCGTTTGTATGTGTAGGTCGGGTTGCCAACCCGACTTACTTTTGGCGTTTGTATGTGCAGATCGGGTTGCCAACCCGACTTACTTTTGGCGTTTGTATGTGCAGGTCGGGTTGCCAACCCAACTTACTTTTGGCGTTTGTATGTGTAGGTCGGGTTGCCAACCCAACTTACTTTTGGCGTTTGTAAGTACAGGTCGGGTTGCCAACCCAACTTACTTTTGGCGTTTGTATGTGTAGGTCGGGTTGCCAACCC